>Ga0126337_10000009_pt1 | contig 54064 bp, 30 predicted proteins | sample DipCmetagenome_FD_92527 | JGI IMG/M metagenome (GOLD analysis project Ga0126337, IMG submission 92527) | Coral microbial communities from La Bocana,Puerto Morelos, Mexico - Diploria C A metagenome | ecosystem: Host-associated > Invertebrates > Cnidaria > Coral | place: La Bocana,Puerto Morelos...
AAACATTGGGCTGATTGGTCACTTAGCTCATGTCCAGACTTGAGCTTCCTTTTACCAACCCATCTTCATTTGTTTCTTGTAGAAATTTCCATACCAACCCCAATGGGTTATTGGAAATTCCAAGAGGCAGGGGTTCTCAAAAGCCAAGGGAAATATGAATAAAAAAGGACAGGGTTTCAAACCAAAGTACCCTCTGTTAAAAGGATAGAAATATTTTCTGGAACAAGAAAATTATATTTCTTGATATTAACTATTTCTTACTGGTTCATTTTGCAAATTTACTTCAGTTTTTCATGTCTGCCCTGTTATTGATCATAAATTTCATCATGATATTGTCAAAGTAGCTGTGGATCTGCAAGACGATATCCAACTGGATCTACTTTGACAATGTATGTGATGAAATTCATTGTCAATAACAGGACAGATGCATAAGAAACTGACATCAATTTATTTTTTACGATAGCAATAACGTCTCATACGATACCATAAATTATAAATCCATGTGTCTGTACACTTATTAACAATGAAAATTATTAGCCAATTATTCAGATGTGTGAAGTGGGTGTGACTTCGCCACTTGCACACAACAGACACATGGTCAAGACCGCAGAGAGTTCCCTCGGAAAACTCCCTTGATGCAGAGATATTCATGATTATGAACATTGAAGGTTGGAAATTGGTCATGATCACGGAGCTTAATACCGGGCTGACAGTGGAAATTTTCGAGGAATACCCTTACTGTTTAAATACGTAGATATTCAGATATGAATGTTCAGCAATAAATCCGAAGTACGTTGGACATTGGCACTAGCGCGCAATAGACATGTGCTCAAACTTCTGTGCTGATATTTCCTCAGGATACCCCCTTAAAGCCGAATATTAGGACAAATATTGAAACAATAAAATCGGCAAATGAGCAACAGCGAGTGCACTGGCAATATTGAGATTGGCCCTTGTTGTTTAAATATGCAACGCTTCAAATGTTAATATTACGCGATCCATAAATGTGTGACTTGCACACAACAGACACGCGATAGCCTCTGTTAAAAAGCAAGAGAAAAATTGCCAGCTAGGAAAATGTCTTGCCATCATTAGCCGGTCTCAAAAAGGAGTTTAATTTTTGTTAGACAAAAAAGTAGTTTATTTAAGCCCTTCTGGAAAAATAACTGTACTTCTTTCATGGGAGCTACATAATTAAACTAGCTATCAGAAAATTATACAACGTGCGGTAAATTGCTCCGTTCTGTGATTTTTATAAAATGCTTGCACTCAAACTTCTCGACTTAATTGAAACACGTTGCGTTTCCTGTGTATTTCCAGGTGTGCTCCCCCACTGGTTTACCCGTGGTTCCCCTGCCGTCGTAACCCGTGCATAAACCGTCTGTTCCACTCGGTGTTTTGTCTTCTTTTGCAACTTGCGCTCCCTCGTGCAAATTTTGCCGCGCGTTATATCCGTTCCCTTTTACTTCTGTCCATTCCAGTGTACGTTGTTTGATTGGTTTCCTATGACATTTCCCAGGAATTCACCGTGGTTTCCGCTAGGCGCACATATGAACTTCGTATCTGGGTGGTTTTGTCATTTCACTCACATGCAGTAAGGGGGACATGGGTTCAACGTCCGTCGGGGAACCAACTTTAATTATTTTTACCCCATGCATGCTCATGTCAAACTCATATTGTTTTTGTGTAGCACTGATGATTCTTTCATTTTCGTTTTAACTTGAACTTATTTAGTAGTGAAAGCGCTTTTTAAAGATTAGGGATCTAACCTGGGTTACTGTAAAATTCTCATCTAGAGTTCCCTACATTTTTAAAGCCCCGTTTTTTGACCTGGTCTAAATCAATATACAAAGCCAAAAATAGTAAGATAATCACGAATGTTTCTTAAGGTAAAATGCAAAGGTGTAAGGCTAATGAAAAACTTTTTTTAATGTTTTTGCTCAGGTTCAGAAAAAAAACTGTCACCAGCCATGAAATCTTTCATCGCACGTTCTCCGTAATTAAGATGAAATAACAACTAAATATAGCGTCGATCCTCTGTCTTGTTACTGACTTAGTCAACCCCCGGGGGGGTACTCAAAAATGTTTATACGGGGAGGCTCCCACCCGGGAGTCAACCTTGATTTTTTGGCCACTTTTCTTACTGGGCCTTACAGCGGCTTTAGTGTGGCGAGAGGATGAATGGATCGTGGGACAGAAGCATTGTAGCGGAGCTCGGAGCTCAATACACACCCATATAGGAAAACAAAGGAAGCCCATGAATTGAATTTCGCGTGGTTATCATGGCTAGCGGTATTGCTCGAGGGCGCGTATGCACGAGGCGACGACGAGGACGGAGTAACGCAAGATGGCGGCCATTCTCGAGCTAATAGGTTTACAGAGACATACAGCCTTTTTTCTTATATAAAAATGTTTTCCATTGCTTTTGTTTTATGTATGCTGAGATTATTCAAACTTAAAACAGAAGGCCAAAACATTTACAGAAAACCTCGTTGCAAAGTTACAAAACTCAAATCAAAGTTCTCCTGGGTTAGCTTGATCGTGCCTTGAACAACCCGGCCCAGGAGCACCGTATTGAGGCTTGGCTAAATCTATATATTAATGATTAATCAGTATTTGTATCTTTGAATGTTAAAATGAACCCTACTAAATTCATTTTCAAGATAGGCATCCAAGAACTGTAAAGAAAGCTTAATTATATTTGAGAAATTACATTTTTGTTTGTTCAGTCATACGAGTTCACGTGGTCTCCATATAAACAAAGGGAATGCAAAGTTGCAGCAGAAGAAAACGTGCAAAGGCAAAATTCGTGGCGTGAATGTTAGCTGATTGGTCTAATGTCTTTTTTGCATATTCATGATGACTGTCGCTGATTTGGGTTGCTTGTTTGTCATTTTGACTTGTTTGCTGTCGGAGTAAGTTGTAAACTGTTCATTTCTACACGAGAAGCAAATTCTTACTTTGAAGAGGCGACGTCGACGTTTGGGGAAGAGAAGTCGGTCGACACTCATTTCTGCCAATGGTTAGTATCAATTTCCTGGCGTTCTACATTCTAAGATAATATTTTAACCAAGAATAATAGTTCCAAGTCATTCTACCACGTGCGCTTACCGTTTTCAGCTTATATTTCTTGTTGAACTATAGAACAATCGTATGGCTTTTAATTAGTGAAAGAGTAAAACGTACGTTAATAACTCAGTACTTCAGAAACCATACAGGACACTAAATTCTTGGAAGTTTTTTCGACGAGAGTTTGGCTTTATTTTTAAAAGTCGCGTTCCTTTGTCAAACTTTGTCTTCAACGCGCGCTCCTGTTTAGCTGATTCTCTGTGAATTCTTTTCTTATTTACTAGTTCGTGTCCACTCTTGGGATTTTTCCTTATGCAATTTTTATTTATTATATTTTCAGGGTGTAAGCGACTGAAGGCAGCCTGAAAAATCAGGAAAATACACGAGGATCAAAAGGTTCAAGCAGGGAGGATGGTGACAAAGTTGAGAATACCATTTGAGAATTTGATCAAATTGAAATCTCTCCGATGAGATATGGCAGTCTTGAAACAAGAGAAGACACAATCCAGTTAAAAATCAGTTACATTAGAGTGATATTTAAGCGCGGAAAAATGTAATTCTTTCGTGATTATAGCAAATCTGCCATTTTTGACGGAAAGGTTTCAATCGCTTTGGAGCTATTATTTAGTACGATGTTTTCAAATTATGGAGAGTTTTATTTCTTTGGTCGAGCGATCATTAACTTGATTAACTTATATTTTATCGGTTCGGGATTTGCATGCTTTACTATGTGTATTTTATCAAAGTCGAGTACGATTTTTATAATTGTTTTTGGAAGTTCCAAACTGTTGTACAATCGCTCAACTCTCCTATGTTTGAAAACCTGTTACTAGGCGATGACCTTTGTGAAGTAATTTTAAGGTGGCACTGCACGTTGCAATCAAACCGTGAATAGTAACTATTGTTTTCGTGATCATGTCAATAATTGTTATAGCAAATTCTGTTTTTATATAAATTGGACAAACGTTTCAACGCTGAACATTTTAATTTGTCTTGTTCTCCAAATTGCATCAAGCAGTAAGTTTTACGAAGGCCTAGTTTCAATTTATAATGTGAATTGGTCTGTTGGATGGCAATAACCTTGCTTAATTAAAATCAACATTGCATGACAGTTTGTCGGAACTCGTTTCAGTTGAGCTATCGAACCCTATGTTGTCGGTTATTATTTCAACTTTTCAAATCTTAGCGTTTTTAGATACGAAACTTGAAGATGAGTTTTGATCGGTTCTTCCATTTTCAGTCGAATAGACGTGAAAGCCTGTAACTTTTTTCTTGTTATTTTCGTTCCACGACATAAATTCATCTGATGTAAATTGTTGTATTTTAAATGAGCAATTTCCTTCCTCAAAATTAATTAATAACCCAAATGATCTGAAAATGCTGCATCCTGAATTAAAGTTAATTAAAATGGTTCAGTGTAACTATAAAACAATTTCTATAGTTTCTTTCTTTTCGTTCCAAAGATTCCAAATTATTCCAGGAATCGTCAACGATTTGTTTATAAATCTGAATTATTTCGTAAATTTATTCAAGCTTAATTTTCTAGTGTTTAAAACATTTTTTGACATGATCACAACGTGACATATTGTTTAAAGCTTTCTACGTTATTTTCCTCGTATGTCTTTTTTGTTCTCGTTTTATGCGCTGTGATAAAAAACGCGAAAATGTTTTATGTTGATTGTGTATTGACATGCAGGGCCACCTTGAAAATAAATAATTCTACAAGAGGATACTGGGTTTCTGGATTGATCATCGTTTCCCGAAAATGCTATTTATCGACAGATAATGATCTTTTATTTCTGTACGGAAAACGTTCGGTTTATGTTTTGTTTCTTCAAAAGGGGAACTAAGCGCAAAAAGGTCAATCAGAAACCAAGTGTATTCTCTTGTTTAAAACTTTCAGCGAGGCTGTATAGGATTTTGTCTGGTATCAAGTAATTCTTTCCATTCATCGCTTTTCATAAACGTAGGTCCAATTGTTTGATTTTTCATATTGTTCAGGTTTTCATTTGTACCATCAGATATATTAAGTTTTAGAAATGCAGCTTCAATTATCTGAATATTCTAAAACTATAAAGCTACTATTTGGACTGAAAACAAATGTTACCAAAAATATTAACGAACAGATTTAGTGCCTTTCAAAAACTTGTAGCTTCAATTGTTTGATTATTAATTATTTCGCTCTCGTCCTCAACTGGCACACATTTTTACTAAAAGTATTCACTAATCTCTGATTTTCAAGACTCCAATTGTCTGATTCTCTTTACATTTTATCGCTATCTTTTGTTTTTACCAATTTATATCTATTATCACGAACGTAGCTCCCATTGACTGATTCCGTTCTAAAATTTTATCGGACAATTTGCTTAACATTCGCTAGTGGCTATATTTCTTTTCAAAGCTGTGATTTTTCTAAAACGTACTTTCGTTCGCAAATGACAAAGTTTTATAATAATAGTTGATAATTCAATTAGAAGCTTGATAACCAGACATGAACCTTACACCTCGCTGGAAGTAATTTCTAGAAGATAACGAAGAAAGCCATGAACATTTCCATTTAATTGGCCTATAATTTGTCGTGTTTTGCTTTTTCATCTCGGAGAAAAGTGACGGCAGCTCAAAATTCTGCAAACGCGAGGATTCGAATGAAGTTTCGCGTTTTTTCTAGATTATCGTTAGAGTATCATGTTCATGGCTTGCCTTGCCTGTGCTGTGTTCTTGAAATATGTTGCATGATGATCACGCTAAATAGCTAAGCTGAAAATGACGGGCACCTAGAAATCTATATATAAATATGAGCAGAACCATTTAAAATATCTACAACTGCAACGTTTCTGTAAAACATTCAGAAGGGGGCGACTTTTAAGAATCTCTATTGTAAAGAGAGTTTCTGTAGTTGTAGCTGGGGCTAAAGTTACCTGGCTATAACTTAAATATTTCCCTTTAGAAATGTTTTTCACCTTCTCCCTTTTCAAGTTTCTAGCTGCTCGTCGTTTTATGGCTCACTATTTAACAAGATATCATCACAGAATATACCATCTTGAACACGAACAAATATTTACTGGATTTAAAATCTTTGGATGACTCGTGGGATCAAATTTTTCGTTAGTTTGTGTTCAAGGTGGTATATTTTTATTATTTTGGCGGGAAAAATTATAGGGGTACCCCTTTAATATTTTTTGACAATAAAGTTGTCAGGGGAAACGCTGTGCAATTTTTTTCCAATTTTCCCGCCAAAAGTCTTAGTATATATAGGGCAAATTTTTTGATCACGCCTTTGTAATTAATTTAATTGAATTTCAATAAACTAATTAAAGAGAACTGTGAGTTATTAGATTTATTTGATGTTAATAAAAAGAAACAGACGACAAAATAAGTTTGACTGTTTTTATTACTTTTTTCATCCACTGATACTCTGTTCTGATTGAATAACCGTTAAAAGTAAAGTTGGAACAATAATAATTACAGAGCAATTAAAAATACTGAGGTAGAAAAAAAAAACGGCGCATGCGTATTTTAAGCGCCCGTATTTTTTGTAAGTCTTTTGGCGGGAAAATAAAAAAATTTCAACAAGGATTTAGATAGAAAATAATAATCAAATCGGCCCATGCGTATTTTGGGCGCCCATATTTCTAACTTTTATTTGGGTGGGAATATGGAAAATTTAGATCTGGGTTTATACCCTAAGAGTATGTTTTGGCAGTCAAGACAATTTTTATAAAACAAGTATATTGATTTTGTACAAAACTAACTTGACAAAAAAACTAGGGAGGACAAAGTAGCGACGTTTTAAAATGTTATAAATTACATGCATCACTTTTGCTTGACAGATTTTGGCAAAAAAAAATCCATTCTGAAATTGGTCCGTGAAAGAAAGCTAGCAAAACGTTGTGATTCTAAACACGAACGCTAACGATAAACATTTGCTTCTCAAATCAAAGACTTACACGATGCCCACGACACGAGAATTATTAATCCCATTAACGTACGTGACTATTAAACATCAGTAGTGATGCGTTACACTAACGACCGTTGAGAATATGATCAAAACGTTTCGCACGAGAATTATTCAAATTAAGGAAATGCGGCTGTAATTTAACTGCTAAATTGGAAAATAAAAAATAAAATAAAGTTTTTGTGGTGCCCAATTGCCTTGCCTAAACAAGACAACAAAAAGGACTTCAGTTATTTTACCAAATAACTTATTATTGAGCCTTAATAACATATTCTCAACAGCCGACAGTGTAACGCAACAACACTGATGTTTAAGAGTCACGTCTGCGTCAGTCACACAATCCACCATGCTCTCACATAGTCAACAAAGACAAAAAACTAAAACTACATTAAAACAGGATTAAAATTTGTAAAGCAAAGCCGACAACAAATTTTTCAGGTCAATCCATTTTAAATATAGTCTTCGTGTTCTATTTGATTCTGAAGAAAACATCGCCAATTCAAATACTTAGCCACAAAAAAGTTCTGTCTTACATGTCCTACTTTTTGGTTTGAAAAACAAATTCTCTCAATCTTTCAATCTGTCTTACTACTTTTGTTCCTTGCATGCCAATGTCTTGTCCAAGTGTCCTGTCTTCTAGCATTGTTTCCAGAATTTTGGCTTTGCCTTTATCTTCTTTCAGTTGCATGGTCACTAAAAAATTCTGAAAGAAAGAAAATTAAAATGTTTGATATATATCACACTGACCTTTGCATTGTATTTGCACTTTCTTTGTAATTGCGTGAAGCTTTCTTCATCCTAACCCATATACACTTGCTGTATTGATGATTTTCTTTATTCTCATTACCTGTTTGCTGACATTGTACAGACTTTGTAAGGAGAAATTGAATTGGTTCACTTTTGTGAGCTGTCATTGAAAAGCTTCCCTTTGTCTGCAATATTTTAAATACAAGTGTTGTACATAACGTTCTCTCTCTTTTACCTTTGTGTTGCCAACCTAAAAACCAAACTACAAGTATCTGGTGACGAGATGTTTATAAAAAAAATATGTACAAAATGTACATGTAAAAAATATTTAGAAGATATTGCAACAAATTTTGAAGATGAGTAATTAACCTCTAATTAGTTCTAATTGTCTCATGGAATTAGTACACAGATAGCATGATTTCTCAGTAAAAATGTGGAATGAATTGATAATTGTTGATTACAAATCTCAAATTAAAACACAATTTTTTGAAAAAATAAGTTGGTGACATCTGTCAGTTGTCAGTTGTCAGAAAACATGTTGACATCAAAACAAACAATGTAAGTAAAAACTTGGAGTCCGTCAGTTGTTAGTAAGGATGTAGTATGTCTGATCGATGGAGACAAGACTAAATTTTGCCAAATAAAATTTCAAGTCATCTGACAATTGTTGACTATGATGCCGAGATCAAAACATGACTAGGCTGCCAATCAGGTCCCAGTAAGGATGTAATGAATGAAATATGAATGACCACTTAAACTTTCCATCCATCTGTAAGTGGTGAAAACAGATCAGATGTCAGTAAGGATGTGGAGATCAAAAGAGCATTTTAAAGTTTGGATAGATCTAAAGATCAACATGCGATTTGTGAGTTTAAATTTTGATGGAATAAGGAAAACCTCTCCGAATATAAATTTGGCATTGGATACTTTGTCTGTAGAATAAATTTGGCCAGGATGGATGCTGAGATCAAAACTTGACTTGTCTGATAAAATTTGAAATTTAAAGCATGATTGATGACAATTTTCTTCTAACAAAATTTCAATGCTTTATTAGCAGACAAGTGATGGTAATAAAGAAAATCATCATTTCATGCTGCCAAGACATTGCAATAGATTGCGGGAAAGCTCTTCATATGGGTTCCAATTTGAAGAGCTAATTTTCCTGCAATCTAGCCACATGCAAATTGGAATGAGCTCGAAAAACTCAACAAAGAAGGGTGTGGTGGAGCAAGTGAGGGTACACTTGCCTGCAACCCCCCTAATTTTGAAAAATCCTGTTCCCCACAATCAGGGTTCCTGATTGGTGCTTATGGATTGAGATACTATCAAAATCACTTGAATGATTCCAGGAAGAGTTTGTTCACGAAGAGTATGTGTTTCATTTGTGGTCCATGCAATGAGAAATGTGAGGCGAATTGTTGAGAAACGACCATGAAACAATCAGGAAAGTGGAAACGTGAGGGTTCACCCTGGGTTGAAGGCAAGAAAAAGCCCAGGCCTAAGAAAGTGAACAAAAATTTGAATAGCTGCAGATCGAGCGGCGAATAACTTTTCCCACGAATTCAAGACTGTTTTGTAACAAGTGACATCAAGGGGATTGTATGTTAAATTTTTATTGGTTGGTGGAATGGGCCACATTCACACCCACGTTGACAAGGTGTGAAAACTAATAGAATCTTTTCGGCCCGAAAGCTCAGGGTTTATTTTTCTACAAATAACCTCTCTTCAAATGAATTAATAGGGTATGTAGATTTGTTGGATTTTTATGAAATCTGGCCAAAATGATCGTGAGATATTGGTGCACAAAAGAGTGTTGGGCTTTAAAAATATTCGAAATATTTTCCTGTGACACCTCTTTGCGTGACGCGAAACGAAAAATGTCCTATTCGCCAACTTTACAGCCTATTTTCTCAGAAACCATTAAAAAGATTCAAAATGCCTGACACATTTTGATAGCCTATCAAGTGCTGATTGATATAGTGCAGTTTGTTTTGGTGTAAGAGATAAGCGAACATCAATAGTTTCAAGTTTAAAGGCGATAAATTTCCAATATTTTTTATATATTTGGATTCTACATTTCATAACCTTTCCATCAGATATATAGTTATCCATGGTTCCACCGAAAATGATGCGCGTACGAAACATTTAGCAAACCGCAAGCGAAAAGGTTATCAGTAACCTTAACCGTATGTTTTGAGTCAGTGTCATTTAGAACCGAATGATTTTCCCATAAATTATATATTATATTTTTCAAAGTTCCCAAGAGTTTCTGCCTATCAAGTTTTTTTCAAATATTGCTTCAATAACCTTTGCTTCCAGCTACTGCAAAATGTAACATGTACTGATGAAGTAATGGGACACATGGCATAAATGGGTTGAGACTGGCCAATCATAATGTACCTCTCAATCAAGAATGATGACCTATCCTTTTCGCTCGAGGATTACGTAGTATTAAGTCATTCATGAGTATAGGGGGCAGTTCGCAGTCTTACTATTCTATTTTTCAAAACAGTGCTTGGTAGGGAACATTCAGGGAAAGATTAAAAAAAGTTGCTTGGTAACTTATTTCTGAGGAATCACCATAATCAACAAATGGCAAAGCTTACTGAGAGGTTTGCAACACCTCGCTCTTTGTTTGGTTTTCAATTTTGTTAAGATGTAAACCAAGAATATGATTATGTTGAAGAATTTTGCCTTTAAATGGCTTTATGGAACACTTATTGCAAGAAGAAAACATGGCCGCCATAAAATTAAGTTCACAAATTGTGAAATTAACGAAATTATCAAATAGAACTCTTAATTAAGAGATTTTCCTTTCTTTCTCGTGCGTTTGTGAAGCCGGTGAACTACTTCGAGACACTCCGGCCCAATATGTGCGCAAGTAGAATCAGGAACAATAGTGGTGGGATATTCTGCAGTTGCTCCCTTACAACTAACTAATCCTAAGTAACAATTAAAACATAGAGTTTTCATTACATGTAAGCTTACTTGTACATACCGAGGATTGTCAAAGACGACACTTTGAATCTTCAGGTCGCTTGCTGTTTGACTGAATTTCCTTCCAAAAGGTTCCCCAGCAAATAGTGTCTAGAACACGACTAGAAACATTTCTTGTAACGTAGACACGGCATTACAAAACGCAAAAGCAGAGATTCCAAGCACCTCGTGCGGAGAAGCGAAAATGTACTGCATTTGCAATGCAAATTCAATTTGGCGCAAAGGCCGCCGGCGGGGCCTTGGGACAAGGAAAGGTGAAAAAGTTACGAAACTGGGGTGCGTTTCATATTGTATCGAATCGATAAATGACGAACTGGCGATCACGCTGGGAGTAGTCATTTGATCAAGTTTGATGCTAGTATTAAACAGAGATGAAGTTATGGACCTTGAAACATGGCTCAAAATCCATACAAACATCTCTAATGTTGAGACAGCACCCCCCCAACTGGGAACTTCCAATTAATGGCTTTTATCATACGATAAGCGTCAGAATTGGTGAAGACAGTTGTCTAAAATTTTAATAACAGGGGATGAATTTTTTCCACAGTACTCAAAAATATCGCCTAAAAATGAAAGTGTTATAACTCTTGTGACTCGCTACATGGATTTTCACGCAATGCCTTCCGTGACGTCCCATATGCGACTGGATATGAAACAATTTGAAATTGAATTTATATTACAGTGTGAAGGAAGCCTAACTATATCTTACATTAAAACTAAAATAATTAACTACGCTTAAATGTTACTGCATTTAGTTTCAAGCAAGTTCTAATTGCGTCAATATCATCCAAAAGGAACTAGAGCCAGTTCCCACAAATTTTCTCGCCAACTTGCTACCAAACCAAACTGGTAACAATTAGACCGTTTGAAATATTCTCTTTCTGGAAACCATAGATGCCATGGCAATTATTTGAAAGAGGAAATTCCTATTTTTATTCAATAGCGGAGTTCGTCGCATGATATTCGATGACATCTTGCCATTTTGCGCTTGCCATTTTGCGTCACAGGCGTTCACGTAAAAAATGGTGACGTAGCTGACGTCATGAGCTTTCTACACCAATCATGATGACCTTGCCATCTAGCGTCACGTGTGTTCACGTGCGTCACGTGATATTTGATGACGAGGCTGACATCACGACCTTTCAACACCTATGACGATGAGCTTTCCATCTTGAAGACAAACGAAGATGTGAGTGTTATCTCTCGCCAGCGAGACGGAACGAATTGGAACTAAAAGACTCATCTTTTTTACCACTTGAAAGCTGCAACAAAGGAACAGAAATTTACATTTTAACACAAGCTAGAGAGCTCAACAAGCAAGGAACAAGCAAGGAATACATTTCGAGTTATTTTCGCCACGTACAAATTAATTTTAAATTGAAGGAAACCTGAAAATAATTATTTACTAAGATAGGAAAACACCCATGAGATAATAATAAACCATCATGGAAAAAGGATGGATGAAGGATGAAGAAGATTAGCACAGATCGCAAATGACGAACTTGAAAAACTTAGACTGGACTAGGAGGGAAAGTTAAGACGGAAGCTTCCACGAAGATGAGAATTTGCCTAGCGATACGTGAGTGACGCATTGCTGGAACTGATTTATGTTCGTGTAGTCCCGGCCACACCACCCAGCCGTTTTGTGCAAGGCTGGCGGGAAAAACAAACAATCAAATTAGAAGGTAGGTTTCAAACCTGTGTAATTGTCTGATTTCCAGTTTTCCATTGGTACCTCCGGTAACAAGGTATTCGCCAGAAATTAAAACATCGGCAACATCTTCTTTTAATTTAACGTCTTTTGACAGAAGTTTCCCATTGATAGAGTATCTACAAAGGGCGCGGTTTGACTCTTGCTTGCAGAATACCACAATGTTTCCATATTCAGACAGAGCCAGGCTGGTCACATGACAAGGGCTGAGCTGTGAGCAGGCGGCCGTTCCCATGGGCCTAAGGGTGATTACATATTCACCTTTCCGCGCTGTGTAAATAATGCAGGTCCCATCCTAGTGAAAAGAAGCAGCTTAAGTTAGTAAGCCGTTCTGTCCTTGAAAATGATTTTGAACTGAAAAACGCCACTCTTATTAGTTTAAAAATAAAACCATAATCTATTAAGGTTCTCATTGGTTAACTCTTTTCGAAGTGCTTGGTTCCAGAAGTCGTCTTACAAATCTTTAAATTAATTTATATTCCTAAAACTAAAATCCACTATTACGCAAATTCGTATATTCTTTAATAAAACCCCCACCTGTGAACCGCTGACAGCCATGTCAAGCTCCCAACTCATAGCAACACATGTGACTGGCTTGTCATGACCATATAAGGTCTGCAGAGGCGTACGATTCAGCTCCTGAGCCACCCCTCCCTGATGAGTGATTTCCCATAGGCGGCATGTGGTGTCACGTGATCCGGTAATCAGGTGATGACCATCGTCATCCAATGAGACGCAAGTAATCACGTCTGTAAATTGCAACAAAATATATTACTGGATGAAGCACTTACAGGCTTCTTTTATGTTATTTCCCAAGACGGTATTTTACGATGGATACCTGTATGAGCCACAATTCTGGTCAGCTGCTTTCCCTTTGTATTGAAAACTCTGAAACTGTTGTCCCAGTGTCCAGCGGTTATCAACAGCTTGGCATCATGGGTAATGGTGAACAAGTGCGATGAAACCTGCAAATCAGGACTGAATGGGCCAGCGATACAACGGCGTAATCTGCAGCGAAAGGAAAGTTAATAAAGTATAGGGCAACGCACTTTTTTGTATAAATTCGCACCTTGCAAACCATCCCAAAATCAAATAATTACAGATTGCCACACCTAAATGTGAGCTCTGAGAATTGAAAGGCAAGGTTAGCAGAGAATATCCCCTTGTTGATAAATTTGTTTATTTCTCATAATCGGTAACGTGAAATGTATTGATACTATCATGAAAATTTGCCTTTTGATCTCGTTTGTAGTGGAAAGCTATAGTAATGCTGCTGAAGCTGAAGGCAGGTTATTGTGACATTACCTGGTTGACGACAAAGAAGGGTCAAGTTCAAACGTGAAAGGTTTTGTCCTGGTCTTAGCGTACGGCAGCCAGTCTTGCAGTCCCACAATGCCATTCTGGCTGACTGTGATCATGTGTTCAGGCATGCCCGAATGAATCAATGATCTGGCGTACACTTGGGATACTGCTACGAATACCAGCGGGTCTGTATCATCAGATACCTTCCGAGAAAACAGATCAGGAGATAGCACAAGTCCTGTCCACAGTACGCAGATAAATTTATGAACGCAGCAATCACCGGCCATTTTGGATTCTCGGTGAGGGAAATCTTATGATTATCGTGTCTACATCGTTTTCAAAAAGCTGTTTGCAAAATGTTTTCTAACCACAAGAAAACGAAAAGCAGGCGTTTTCAAACTCCTTCGGTTTGAAGAGTATTTAAGAAAAGCACCGTTTTCGTGACGGATTAGTGTGACGAATTAGCGTGACAGATTAGCGTGACGGATTAGCGTGACGGATTAGCGTGACGGATTAGCGTGGCGGATTAGCGTGACGGATTAGCGTGACGGATTAGCATGGCGGATTAGCGTCACGGATTAGCGTCACGGATTAGCGTGACGGATTAGCGTGGCAGATTAACGTGACGGATTAGCGTGACGGATTAGCGTGACGGATTAGCGTGACGGATTAGTGTGGACGGTAGGCCTGACCGTAGACGTAAATCTGCGTTTTCGCATTGTTCTGACGTACTGTGCCTTACTAAATAAACAGTTGGGTTGCGTGGGCGATAAAAGAATTCACTTCATTATAATTGCGGGTGGTTAAGAGTTGCACTCTTTTGACAGAGCACAAAGTAACGCCATGAAAATAATACGAAAATTTACTACAAACGGTCACACAGGCTGCTTCACCTGAAGTCTTAAAGTTCTTAAACTTCTTTGTGTTTTGTCATTTATTTAAAATCCACTAATCCCACATCATTTGTTTTCGATGATCTACCCAGCACGTAAAAAAGTTGCGATAAAACCCTGGCTAATCGGCCTTACATTGGTTGCACCGTTAAGCGTGATTAATGTGAAATGCAGCTTTTTAAAACCAAAAATGTTATGACCGAGCTTCATTAATGAGTAAGCGAATCTCAGGCCGATTCCAGAATCACATTCAACTTCTTCAACATTGATCTAGAACTTACTGTAACAAAATAAGCTTTCAACTTATCGAAGTTCTCAAACACACTCTCCAGCGTTCGGCTTGTGCCCGCGCTCTTTGCTGCCTTGAATTTTGCGGCTTCTTCGGCAGACATGCGCTGTGGATGTGGCTGGGCGAGTAGCTGGATTGGAGTTTGACCAAAGTTGTTAATCATTCCCTCAGTTGCCTCTCGCTCGGCTGGGTCAGTAATGGCATCAAGATCTACAGCTCCTGTGAGAACAAAACAAATCAACTTTTCAGGTGAAGCGCTAAGGCTTTAAAACTATTGTTAATAACTGTAAGGAAGTTTTAAAAAATGTAAACATGACGATCCTGCCTTACGACTGAGCAGAAATCAATTTTGATTGCACTAAACAGACGGAAATTATCAAATATTCTTATCATCAAACGTATATTGTAAAAGGTTGCCAAACATAATCCGTGCCATGTATCGTTGGTCTCTGTCCCAGTTTAGCTTCTGTTTTATTGATATATTTTGATTGTGTTACGTACGGAGGAGGTTTGCAATGCAAACACATAACACAGGGGTCCCCTTGAAATCTCCTGAGAGACGTGAGGTACCCAGTTCCTCACTGTTTTTCTGCATACCTTCATAGGTACAGTAGTAAAACACATTCAATGCCTCAACTGCAGCAGCTCCTTTCTGTTTGTAGCCGAATATCAAATCAATCCACTCGTGCAAGTGTGATGACACGTGATGAGATTCCAAAGCTTGTCGGTGCTTGAACACGAAGTCTTCAGGCGAGGTCGCCCAACGAGGGAGAATGACGTCATCAACAGGTTCTCCTCGCTGAAGGTGGCCTAGGTCAAATCTAAGAAAATAGAACTCAGTGGAATAAAGAACGCTACTTTAAAACTATATATACGAGCGCAGCGTATTCATGCATATTAATTCTGAGGTTTTAAGGTTTTATCACATGTATCAAAATGCAGGACCTAATGTGTGATTTTATTATCTTCAGGAGCTAAACGGGGAGGCGGGTGCTCCTCAATAACTGGGATTGTACTTTTCGTTTCCAGCACAAAAACACGAAAAGAGCAATTGGTCTTCTTATCCACAAAGTCACATAGCCTTGATTGAGGGCCCAACATAACCTTGGCGGCATGCGGGATGACACTAAAACTGAAGGCGGGTTACGGGATGACAGAACTTTTAATGACGGGATGCGGGATGCGGGTTACGGGATGACAGAACTTTTAATGACGGGATGCGGGATGCGGGTTGCGGATGACGAACACAAAATCACACATCACGGACGTTACACGAAGAACTGCGACTGATTGAGATAAAAATTCTCGGGTGGGATGGCGGGATTGAGCTAAAAATAGCGACGGGACGACGTTTCCCAATACCTGTTAGAGTTGACCAAGAAATCTGGAAAGTAGAAAAACTCAGGAATAAGCTCTTTAACATCGCCGCCTTTGGAATAAATTGAATCCCACGAAGAAGGGATGTTGTGAAACTGTCTGTCTGCGCAGTCAAATCGTCCGCTCTGTAGTTTAATATGAAGTGTTGTGAAGGGTTCCACACGAAGCATATAATGAAGAACTCCCGCTGAGCTTGAATAATGGGAACCGTAGTGAAATTGGGCGATTAGCCCGCACGGATCTACGAAATTGTCGTACCTACAGAGAAGAAGATGAAAACTATGTTCGGTGAAATGTTAACAGAACAGAGTAAGTAGAAACATTGCTTGCATAAGCTTAAATTAATTAAAATATAAAAGATATATAAAATTCCACGGTACCCATTTATCCCGGGAGGGGGGGGGGTACTCCCAGAAAAATTTGGTAGGGGTGTGCGGCCCGCTTCCCAAAACCCTTACCCTATTTATGACCAAAATCTGCGATTTTCCCTACCCTATTTATGACCTGAACAAAAATTTGATGCCCTATTTATGACCTGACTCTTAGATCATTAGGGGAAGGGCTTTTGCTGCTGGCTTTATCTAGCATGCGTAGCAGACGATAAACAGGGTAGAAGAAGGCAAAGCGCGAATGGGAGAAGGAGGGCGTGATGAAAAAGTAGCTTCTTCTAAAAGAAAAACCAAATTGAAAACTAAAGTGCAAAAATCGATACCCTATTTATGACCAAAATGGCGGCAAAACGGCTAAAATTGATACCCAATTTATGACCAAAACGGCTGAAAAACCATACCCTTTGGAGCCGCACATACCTATATAGCCCATATAAGGGAGTACCCCCCCCCCCCGGGCCATTTATTCATCTAAGCGGAGAGAGGCACTGTGTGAAAAAAGTGTCTTGTCCAAGAACTCAACACAATGTCCCCGGCTTCGGCTCGTACCCAGACTGCTCTATTCGAAGTACAGCGCACTAACCATAAGGCCACTGTGCCTCCACAAAAAGTTTCGTTATAACCTTAAATTTTGTTGCACCGTCAAAGTTTTAGAAGACACCGACGAGAAAATAACACAAATTCTATCAAGTTGTTGGGTATTTCAAGCAGTGTCTCAACTACAGTTCGCTTCATAAAGAAACTAAGAGCGAAGCTACTAAAAAGTGTTATACTGTACTGTAAAGACGCTTACAATTTCGGATGATTTTATTTTCGGACGCTTTTTCTGTCTGAAATTTAAATTGTAAGTAATGCAGTCCGTACAATCTTCTCGCCCCATCTATTTACCAAGATAAAACAACATACTTCTCCTGTATAGACAGTACTCTTTCTGGATTCAGCGCCCCTACGGGCTTGGAGAGGTCCCTGTACACGGCAGGGTCATCTAAACGCAACTCCTCTGACTCATAGTCCACAAGGACCCAAGGGAACACTGGATACTGACTCAGGTCGTTGTAGGTTCTTCCAGCGATGGTGTTCAGCTGCATGAGGTACTCAAAATTAGATATCTCTCTGTGTACCCACTTGTCTGTGAGCCCTGACGCCTTGAGTAAGTTCGCAGGGGATCTCGCACCAATGTAGTACAGATTACGGGGCCGGAGGGACATAATCTTCTTGTAAACCTTGTTCCGAGTCTACAATGAAGTGCGGAAGTAAATCAATGAAATAAATAACAACATTTAGTGAGAAAGCTACGTCAGCCTTATCTGGTTTTTATGCGGGTCCTCTCTTCTGGTCGAATTGGAAATTGGAGATGTTGGTTTTTGTAGAGGGAGGCAACCGAGGAATCCGAAGAAAAACCGGCTCGGAGCAAGGCAAACAACACCAAACATATGGCACCAGGCCGGAATCGAACCTAGGACACATTGGTGGGAGGCAAGCGCTCTCCAAAAACCAATACAAAATAACTGTCTAAGGTCAAGTAAAAAAAAAACACATATAGTTATGCAAAATTCACCTCACATTTTAAATTGCTCAGCGATAAAGTGTCTCTCATTATCACTTACAAATGCTGGAAATATCATCAGGCCGGAGATTATCACGTTTTCCGTCGCATGAAGTGACTAGGAATATTTCAAATCCCCCGTAGATGGGATGCTAGTTCATCACAGGGTTACCCCCAGCATTAAATTCGCCGGTACCCATTTATACCCCTGGGTGGAGAGAGGTGAGAGTTAAGTGTCTTGCCCAAGAACACAACACAATGTCCCCGGCCAGGGCTCGAAACAGGACCGCTCGATCTGGAATCGTACGCACCAGGAAGCTACTGTGCCTCCACACAAAACGTTAAATACAATTCCAATCAAAGACGAGAACAGGTTGCACCAAATACCTCCTTATTGAAGTTTAAGAAGTAATTTGTCTGATCAATCAAAAAGAACTCCAGTGCACTTCTTCGTAGATTGTGCCGTCTTAAATGAACTTCTCTAAGCTCGCTCAAAGGCCACTGAAAATCCCGACCAGCGGTCTCATCCGCATAGAAGTAGACATGCGTAGTGGTGATCTCCAGCTTACCCGGAACAATGTCCATGAGTGTTATTAGTTCACAAACTTCACCCAAAACTGATTTTTCTGTTTCCAATATTGCCCGTTGCCTCTCTTTACCAACCGGACTTCCGGGATCCTCGACTTCAAGAACATCCTCGTCAACGTTTTGTACAACAGCCTCCTTAGCGACGAGCACAGGAACGGAAGCTTCGCGCGAGTCTAGCGTGTCCGCGTTGTCACGCGCGCGACTGGCCTCGGTATGAGGTGTAAACAAATAGTTTTGTGTCAGTTTGAGGCGCATGCGGTTAAAGGTCTCTGTGGAAGATAGTCTCCAGTGGGATTCTTGTGACCTGCAAGACAGGAAAAGGTGGTCACCAGCAAACAAGAAACATTGGATGTAACGATGAAAACATCCAAACACGCTGTGTAGAAATAGAGAATACTCTTATTTGACAAAAAATCTTATGAGATTCATGTCTGATTATCTATACTGCTGGGAGGGATTACAAGTTTAAGCCTCTTCATATGAGCCCGGTAACCGAGACGAATTTTGTTCTCTGTTCATGAAGGAAATTTCAGTCCGGTCGACCGAGATGAAAAACAAACCCAGAATGGTAAAACATAAACTTATATCGTTCGCGATTGTCGCAGTTTCGTGCACTCTTGTAACTTACCTATAAAGGCAATTCGCATACTTCTGAAGTGGAAATACATACAAGACGAAAATTATACAATTTTGGTCGCAATGTTGCGAAAACGAAGCTAATTTGTCAAAAAAAAGTTTCGTCCCGGCCACCCACATTCCTGATTGGATTGTTCATATGGGAAAATTACCGAGATCTCGGTCGCAAAATCGAGATCGCGGTAAGCCAGGCTTCTGATATGAACTCGTGGACATTTTTTCAAAGAGTGGCGAGTCGAGATCTCGGAAACCGAAACAGCCCAGTTGATAGGGCTCATATGAAAAGGCTCATAGTCATTCTAGGGAGTCAAAGCTTCAAAGCAGAGTCAAAGCACCTCCTTCCCCAGGGAGATCTTTCTGACATTAACATTCTCTTTAACATTTTCCACTGTCGCGCCACATTAAGCCTGTGGTGCTCTTGTTCCTTTGGCAAAATCTTGACATGTTCTCGCTGTGAATCTTGAAGTTGTGTAAATGGTCGAGTAATGTGTTCTTCAAACTTCTCGCGGCTCTCCTCTTGGGCTTTGTCTTTGTTTTTCAAGCTTTCTGTCATACCCGTGAGACAATCCATCCAGAAGCGACCCGAGGCTAAAGTCGACTCTGAACTGAAAAAACAAAACGATAAAGAGAGTAATTTTTCACTGGCTTAGTGAAACGAAGTAAGTGGAAAAAGTTTTTCTCACACATTGTACATCTCACACAGGGCCTGGGTATACGTCATGTGGCCTGTGAGGCGCGCGGTTGTTTCTGTTTCGTCCACCATTGCCATTATTTCAGCCCACCCACCCCTAGATTTTAACTGTATACAACGCCAGTATAATTGTACAAGCCTTGCCCTCTTTTCGTTTTTACCAACCTTTCGAGTAATGCTATTTGTATTAGCTTTGATTTAGCAATAAAGTCAGGCGGCGGCGGTCAGCTTGACGTGGCCACCAACAGTGTGAAAAATAGTGTATGTCAGGATTCATCAAAAGAAACCTTGCATTGTATATTAAAAATGATGCCTAAGGGATGGAGAATCGGTTAGGGCGTGTCTCAGCCCTGACATTTTACCATAGTCATTCTCATCGTCATCGTTATCATTCTCATCATCATCCAATTTAGCTCACACTACATGATATTAGTTTTAATGCTTGCAGGCTAATAAAGAGTTTCAAACGTTTTATCGATATAATCTGTGCAGGGACTTGTCACTCTCATTTGGCTTTTGCATAAATTGCTTTGTGCTTCATATTGCCATGTCATCAAAAATATATCATGGGTGACAAATTACTCCTTAATTTTGGCGCAAAATTTCAGCATAAATTATGTGAAACTACAAAATTACCATGAAAATGTCAAGGGGCGAAATTTCTCGATACAATAAACAAGTCAAAAACCCACGATTGTAAGAGTAATTTGTTATTTATGATATTAAAAGGTAATCAAATGGTGACGAGTGAAATTAGGAAAGTTTGCGGTTGAGTGGTAATTTAACTGACTTACAAGGTGTCTTCGTACTGTTTCATTCCAGGGTATATCTGCTGCTTCATCATGGCCTTAAATTCTTCACACTCCATGAGCTCCACAAAATCCTCCTGAGCCTGCTGTTGTGCGCAGTCAGCGGCGGAGAACGTCGGCATGTAAATGATCAGCGGTAAGGTGTGGTGGTACTTGAAGAGCAATACACGAACAACGGGAACGACGAAAGTGTAATTACGACAGCCAGCTAAAACAAATTGAGAAACCAGGTCACAGAAAACACAGTAAAGCAGGCAGAAACAAGCAAGTAAGCAAGAAACGAAGGCTATAGCTGACAAACTACTCCTAGCGGTCCTAACAGATGCTAAACTGGTTGTTGGTTCCAAAGGTATTCGTCTTAAGCAACAACATCGTTTATGTGAGTTTTGCCAAGAGTCTTCAGAACGTATATTCTTAACTGAGTGTATCATAAAGTGTGCGATATGAAAAAAAAGCACCCAAAAATACCCTGTTTTCACATCTTCAAGCAAAACGTAGTCTACGAGAGTGTTAACGTTTATGTTAACGGTGAGGTTTAATACCTTTTTCCCTTGACGCGACAAAAGCTTGATGTAATCGTCCTAAAGTGTAACAAAGCTCTCCTTGTGACGTATTAATCCGGGCCTTAAGGAGCTTACTAAGCTTGGCGGCTGCTGTAGCACAATATTCTATTTCCGGACGAGAAATGAAAGCCAAAAGAATCCGCACTCCAAGCTGAGCCATTTCGTCCCATTCCACGTTTTCTTCGTTCTCATCCCACACGTTTAGTACTTCAAGAAGAAGCACGACATTTTCAACAAGCTGATGAAGAAAAAACGTCAGTACACCTTGAGAAAAAAAAGCCTTACAGGACCTTCATGGTGGAATGGTAGTCTGTTGCTACGATTTATTTTTCTTCCAGCACGCGAGCGTTACGAGAGCGACCGCGAGGCCGGCGCAAAAACAAATATTTTCTTTCCCCACCCCACCCGTTGTATTGGCTCGTTCATATCACACGAAGTGGAATGATTGATGTAGGCTCGATTTCCACCGCTCTCTCGTATCTGGTCTGCGTCCCTCCCCGAGAATAACTTCGGGGGAAGAGCGCGGGCTACTTTCCCGAACAGCGGCTGGTGATCGAGCCTATGATGGATGGGGCGTCTTCAATACTTAACCCAAACTTTCAGTTTTGCCTTTCGTAATCTGTGTCTATTTTCTCAGTTTTTTTCCTTTTGGTTTACTATTTGTATTATAAAATATAAATTGGGGGTCAAATGGTTTTTATTCTGCACGGTTTAAACGTTTTACCACATACTGTTTAATGTCATCAGGGGCTTATACGGTTTGGGTCATACAATTTGTAAGTAATAAGGTGGTCTTACCTTTATGCTCCAAGTGTCTGATTCACTGTCCGATCCTGCTCCAGCAATGGCAGCTGAAGAAAGAAAAACAAAACGTGGAGTTCCTTAATGGCAGTGCAGATATAAACACACATAAAACAACGTTAATTTCTAAGATCTACCCTGAAACTTGCGGCAAAAATCACTGTGCCACGGGGCAAGAGTGGAAACACAGTGAAAAAAGCGCGGAAAAACATATAAGTGCAGGAAAATGAAAGCGATGCCAAGCGCGGGAAAACAAGGGACCAATACTAACAGCAAAAATATTTGACTAATAGCTGGCACGAAAAAGGTTAAAGTCTCAACAAGGAAACGAGTATGGGGTTCGATTTTACGTCTAAAATTACCTTTATGCTAACTTGTGGTATCTTATGCTCAGAAATGCTTAAAATTTTTACTGCTTCTCTTCACACATCGATATATCGTACTTATTATCACAGGAGGCCTTGCAAAACCAAACATTATTTATAATTTATCTGGGAAAAGCTCGCAATAATATATCAGCCTTTTTTCAAATGATACATTACCTGGAGTAAAGATGAAATCTTCAACCAGGCGCATGACCATCAGCGCATTATGGGTCTCAGATTCGCCTGTCTGTCCGGACACCTTGATGTCATGGACGGCTCCCTGCAGGCAAAGCTCATGTAGGCGCCTCTCAATAACACGATGAGGGACCAAAAAGGTCTCGGCAGAGGAAATAATGCTCACGGCCGCTATAGCTTGACCACGCACCTAGAAAGGAACGATGCAAGTCAACAAACCATTTTCGAGTTGCCTTTTGCCTGTGTCAAAACGGAACACACAATATCCGCTGACAAATGTCCGAAGATATTTCCGCGTCAAATTTTGACTATTGTTTTTGTATACCACATGAAAGCTTTGCATAACTAGAATATATATCTGCCATTTACAATAGTGCCAGCCTTGTAATCGAGTTAGTTTTAATAACTAGTTTTACCCTCCAGTCACTTTCTTCAAAGCCCTCAACACCTTTCCACATCACTCTGAACACGATTTCCAACACAGTGTCAATCAAATCTTCTTCACCAGTTCTTCTTTCCTCGAGTACACTTCCGTTCTGCTCATTTGTGGCATTAGTGCATCGTGGCGCGCCAAATGGGCCCGTGATCAGCCTGAGCAGCGTCACATGCCACCCAAACTCCTTAGCGCACCGTGATAGGCTGACGTGGTTAGCATCAATTGATCGCAGAATCTTAAAAACAATAAAAGTTTTAGTTAAAAGAAATGATTCACAACGACATAAATCTGAATATGAATGTAAAGAAAGTTGAACAATATGGCTTTTTTTGGTTAGCAAGAGTAAGTACAAATAAAGATTGATGGATTGATTGATTACTTGGAGCGATCGAAAATGTAATTTTGGGGAGAAGGGATGGCTTAGTAGTGAGAGCGCTCGCCTCCCACCAATGCAGCCCGAGTTCGATGCCGACCCGGTGTTATCTGCGGGTTGGGTTTGTTGTTGGTTTTCGTCTTACTCCAAAGGGTTTTTTGCCGTGTTCGTTTTCTTTCCTCCCCAAAAACCAACATCTGCAAATTCCAATTCGACCAGGATAGAGGACCCGCATGAAAACTAGCCAATTAGCTAAGGTTTATGTGGCTTCCTCTAAAAATTGTAATTTATCAATTTTCTTCATTTACCCTTGCAACAGGAGGACTTCATTATTATGGGCATTGGCGCATCCACGCAACTGAACCTATGTTCCACAAGAACATACTGTCCTATTGGCCACTAGAATCCCTGGATACTCAAACCAAAATTTCGCTGAAACCGAAATTTCGTTGAACCCGAAATTTCGTTCAAACAGAAATTTCGTTAAAACAGAAAGCGGGCAAGAACACTTTTCTTACCATGTGAGTCACAAACAGCTTCGTTTCCAGTCCCACATTCTCAAGCAATTCCACCACGGCAAGTACCACGTGATAGTGCATCAACACATCAACACCTTTGTTTGCATCGTGCTCGGACACGGCCAATCTGAGGAGACTTTTTATGAGGGGCTCAGAAGCGTCATCCGAAAGGAGCTTTGTCACCGCTGAGAGCCCTATGGGTTTTAAATGCCAGTAGCTTCTGTTGCCCTCGGGGACATTTTGTGAAGCTATGACGTCGGCCATCAATTTAAGGATTTTGAGACGAAGACCTTCGTTTCTGTGATTGATGAGTAGTGTGACAAACACTGGGATATGTCTGGGATCTGGAGAAAAAAAAACAGAAAAACCATTAAAAGATATGTATGAAAATAGCCAAGGAAAATTGATTTGATAGAAAAAAATTGAATTTAACTTATTTTCTAGATTAACTTTAAATTTGGAGTGCGGATCTCTCCTCCGCAGAGGTTAAAACGTTTCTTAGAAAAATCCGCTGTGCGAAGTGAGTGCAGGCGCACATTCTTTCACGTAGCCTTACGCCTGCACTCACATTACTCAGCGGATTCTCTCCACTGGACTAAAAGGCCTGTTGAGCATTTGCGGGGAGAGGGACTGCCGTTTATCTGTAATCTGTAGTTTTTTACGGTTCTTCGGCTTATGTCATAACCTGAGAGTCGTTTGGCCATCTTGCTCTTGGATGCTCGTTCACAAAGTGACATGAGAACGTCTAAGACTTCTGTGACTTGTTCAGGGTCTGTCACGCAACTCAAGTATTCCACAATGTACCAAACTTCCTCTCGTTTCACTTTTTCTGTCAGGTAAAACTTAATCAATCCTAAGGAAATAATCAGAAGCCAAAAAAAAAGAATATTCCCTGCGTTAATCAATCACCGTATTACTCACATTTTGTAACATTGTAATGTCCTACAGTTTATTAAGGAGAAAAATTAGAATTACTTATTTCCGAGTTCCTTTTTACTTAGAGATAATATTGCAGTGTTGATTTTATCGTGTTTAGTAAACACAGTATTAATCTGCGCATCTTGAAATTTTTCAAGTTGATAGTTTGTAATCCGTGTTAATCTTCTTCATCCTTAAACATCCTTGAGCCTTGAGGGTTTATAATTATCTCTTTGGTGTTTTTCTTTTTTAGTAAACTAATATTTTCAGGTTTCCTTCAAAGTTGAATATACAGGTAATTTTGTATGTGGCCAAAATAACTAGACTAAGCTCCTTTAACAAGCGACATTATCTCTGAGTTTCTGCACAATGCAGATATGACATCATACAGAGAATTCGTCGAACAACGAAATCGGATAGTTCAAATCTCCGAATATGACCAACAACCTGACGACTACCTCTACAAAAATACTTAATACTTTTTAATTGCCTGTTGCTAGGCTACGAATTTTCGCGCGCAAGTAACAACCAATTAGGGCCGCTGAACCTATCTCGGTCTCGCTCTGTCATCGCTATGAACATTTTCGTCTTCAGTTCAAATAAAGTTACTCTTAAACAAGTAAAGTTACTCTTTGGTCCGCTAGTTATTCAGCTTGTGTGGTATATACATGTACCCTCAGTGTTAGTGAAAGTGGTGGATATTTACCTCCACTTCGGTGAATAATTGTTAAAAAGAGATTAATGTCATTTTATATATGAAAAAAATTACTTGCCTCAGATGCAAGCTAGTGCCAGTCCTATACTGAGAATACGAAAACGCTCTGTTGAACGTAACGGATAAACTATCTTTGTCTTAGGACTGGGCCTCAAAAAAGAGAAACGCTTCCATTACAAACCTAACAAGGACGCTCTGATAATCTTTACTTCCTCCTGAGTCAGTTGTACTTCATTCTCTCGGTTCCGGCCAGCTGAATTACCCAATTGTGAATCCTCTGCATAATATTGAGTGATAACATCAAGAAAAAATCTTACGCCGTATTCTGCACGAAATATTTGCGGAGAATCTTTGATCTGTGTTGATATGAATTGTATGTGCCCAATTCGGACGTTAAATTCACTAGAGCTCCAAATGCGGAAGTCAAATAACAAATTCTCGAAAACACTTTGTCGCACAGTGTCGTTTGTCACGCATTCCACTAGTGCTTGTAACGATCTCAGTACTTGAACGTTTATCAGTTTTACGTCCATGTTTCGTAATATGCTACCCACGTAACAAAGTGTTTCTGCAAACTCTTCGTCGTTTACGTCGTGGCCTTTTAAAATACTTAAAAGTAAAAACAAGAACAATGCAACGCCATTACGGTTGCGTGACTTGCAGAGTCTGTAAATTTCCTTCTTGTAAAATCGAAGGTCGTAGTTATCGTTGATGTAGACCCATTCCTCTTCCACTTCTGCGCATGGACTGGCATTAGCAGAGCGGCTGGGCGAACTATTTGTGGGCTCAGTTGTTTCTGATTGTGTGGATTCCGCTTCTGAACTGGAGCTGAGGTGCCTTAAACAAATCGGTAACCACAATCAGAAGACTAGAGACTACAAGTTGACAGAAAGTCTAAACGCTCCCGGAGTGTTTCCGCGACATGAAGCGACTAAGAATATTGCTACTCTTCCCTGGAAGGGATGCTGATATATCGCGAGACCGATCCCCAATTTTGTTTGATTGGTCCAGTCAATAAGCCAGACTTACAGAATTATACACTTTGGCTGAGAAAGGCACTGTCTTGGCCAACAATTAATATAGCAGTGGATGTTCGCTTAGCTCAATCACGACCTCTTGATTTGGAATTCAAAACTCAAAACTCCTGGTCATCACGATGCACAAAATCGTGTGCGCAATAAAAACGCAAGATTTTCCCCTTTACAGTCGCATAAGAAGGAAAGTAGGTAAAAAAGAACACATAAAAGTGAACAATCAAAAGACGTTTTTTTAAGCTTGGATTTACCTTTCGATGGCACGTCCTGTTATCGCTTCTGACTGCTCCAAATCAAGCACTTCCAGTTGTTCATTGCTCTCAACACGTGAAGGCTTTCGTGGCTCAAAATATGAGATCTGCTCCAATAAAGGCAAAAATATCTTTATGCCGCCGATACAGCGGATAACGTCCTGAAAAGAAAAAAAACAGATTGGAAAAATCTCTGATAGGATGAACAACAACAAAAACGACGTTTTCGTTCTGTATTTTATGACCACAAGTTAACACTGGCAGAACACATCCGGGTTCCCGACGGAATAACATGAAGTGAATATCGTGTGGCAGTAAATTTTTTTGGGAGTTTTATTTTGCGGACAGGCGATTTGTTTTTGTGGAAAGTAATTTTTTGCGATTGTAAAATGACCGATTTATTTTTATTCTTTGATTTTTCCTATTTTCCCCCAATATTTGCGATTTTTCAAAAATCGGGTTTATTTGAAATACAACATTTTGCCGTTTTTCTCTTTAAACTACACGGTATTAAGTTACTCTATTACAATAACGTCTTGTGTGGATGATAGTACCTTCAGCAGCTACACATGCTGTAGTGTATCACCGTGGAGCAGCTCGTTTTATTTAAAGAGGTGATTTAAATAAATGCAATGAACAAGATTCTGTATGTGAGGTTTGTATGTATAATTTCGCCAGTGAAGTAAACAGGACATTTCCGAGTTACCTTATGCCTCTCTTTCAAAACGAGTCGTCGTGCGAAACCCTTCATATGAAAATGAGTTTGATTTACATGAAAGACTCGCTTTGACATCGAGGCAAAAAAACAACACGTAAATGGCCTGTTTTTGTGGAAGAAATTTTGGCATGAACCTTTTTTTGCGGATCGCAGAAAAAAAACGCAAAAATTTAGCGCCACGTCAGGTGGTGTACTACAAGTAGGAGGTGGTGTTTTTTGATAACAAGGTCTTATGTACCTTCATGTCCCAGGTGGTGCATCTATGACCAGTAAACCTGTTTAGGAGAGAAAAATGGCACAGAAACCATTGAAATCATAACTATCAATAATGAGTTTTGCATTTAAATGCGCCGTCACAGGTTGAGAAACGAAATTCGATGTACCTGCCATCTAGTTGAACTCGTCCTGGTTGTACCGGCGTCAAATCGCTGCACATGTGATCACGGCCAGCCTGCAATCAAACATTACACATAATAATCTGATCACCCACTACAACTCGTTATTTGCTGTTGTAATTCACGAGTTAAAAATAGAGGAGTAATTAGGATTACAAATCATCTTGAGATAAAACGTTCTTTGGTTAAGATTCTTTTAAACGTACGCTTGTGTTTTAATATCTAATGTATGCCTTCAGTAGAACTGATTGCATTACAGTAAAACCAATTAAGCAATGTCCAGGTGTTCAGTATACTCACCTTTGAATTGTAGAAAAAAACCAGTTTAAGAGATAAGTCATTAAGAGCAGGCTGTGTAGAGCTGGCCGGATCAACTGGCTGAAACAGGTTAAGATTATTTGGACCTGAAATGAAAGCAAGAAAAACTAGCTTTGATAACAAAAGTAACCAACCAACCCACAGGCATCCCACTACCATTCCGGTGACAAACCACAGTCACACCTATCTGTTTGTTGACAAACGACTAGCACACTTATCATTACAAACATTGTTGGTTGTGAATGACGTCATAACAGACTGCATCTAGATTGGCTAAGATCCCTGACATGGCCCCTTAGCCAACATAATTATGTTTACCTTAACAAAAAGGATGGTTAAGATTACGGAAGATTTAGACGGATATCGAACACCTAAAATTTTGCAATCACGTGAGACGATCTACCTGCAGCATGTAATGTAGTGATGTAATTTTCCTGCAGTCCTTCACTGAATACACATACGGGACCTAACTGCCCCTGCAGAGATGTTGGGATGCCCCATACATAATCCTGTGATCCAGCAGCAATGGTGGAACAGTGGGGTGAAACGTTTTCAGATAACCCTGGAAAAGTGAAGGTAAACTTTCGCGGACCGCTTTTAGTTTCCTCTAAGTCTTTTGGTGTGCAGACGGTCTGCAGGCCACCAGAACCAATTTGACAGCTTGCAAGTTCCTAAAACAACAACAGCAGAAGTATGAAAAAGCTGGGATTCTCACGGGAATTTGACGCCTAGATAAGAACTAACAGGCAAAATAGAATGGAACATTAGCGCTTCGGATCAACTGATTTTTCGCGCATACATGAATAAGATCTGTTTGTCTCTACTTAGGGAAACTGTCGATCACCAATTTAAAACTGGCAAGTTACTAACTTTGCTACTTTGAACTGTCGATTCCCAATTTTAAAAGAGGCGAATAACACTCTAAAATTTGTGAAAGCTGCTGCCAGCTCTTATACGAAGGACAAGATAATCCTTAGTCATAGTAAAGGCGCAATGAGGTCTATCCAAAACAAGGCCAGATCACATCACCGGGAACTACGTGTCCTACTCTGTGTGGGTTCTTTGACGTCCCCTGTTACAAGTCATGTAACACTGAAGATGCAGGAGACGGGACCTACGGTGTATGGTAATTCTCCGACAAGCCTAAGCATTTGGAGATGTAAATAAAAAGGCTGCACATTCTCAGTTATTTGAAGACCTTGAATGTTTTTCCGTTCTGGGGCTCGAACCCTCACCTCCCGCACAGCAGTCAACTGAGCTGACCAGGCAGCCGTTGAAATAACTTGACTGTTTTAGATCTCGAACTGTTCAGATATTGCCTGGGCCTGATGCTAGCTTAACGAATGTTTCACGACAATTAACTTGTTCCTAACAAAAAATGAACAAGATATTTTATGTATCAATAACTGTTGGTGTTTACCTCTGAGAGAGAAGGAAATTTCATTGGACAATTGATCTTCAGAGCACCATCAACATACACTGACACAGTGCTCTGACCAAAAGGACGACGGGAAGGAAGATGGGCGACCGCAACAGAATGCTACAAAAAATGTAGAGAGAATGAAAAAAGATCCAGTTTCAAAAATGTCAGAAAAAATTCAATGAGGTTTGGGCCTTTCTTGTTTACGAGTCTCGAGCAGCTATTCTCTGTTCCAAACTCAGTGCATCTGACCCGGCCAAGGGTAAGACCACTGCGAGGCGGAGAAATTTGAGAATGGTGTTTTCACTCTGAAAAGGCACATCCTGTTTGTCGTCCACGCTACGCAAGAGTAATTTCAGTTTAAATTTGCGTTTGTGCAAAACTCGGGCAAGGAAATCACATGATCGTTATGTCATCATTTTCGAAAAGCTCTGTCTTCAAAAATGTTTTCCCTTCACACTAGACCACAAAGCCAGCATTCTCAAATTCCTCCGGCTTTGAAAAGCGTTTTCGAAAAGCTCCGTTTTCGTGACGGATTAGTGTGACGGATTAGCGTGACAGATTAGCGTGACGGATTAGCGTGACAGATTAGCGTGACGGATTAGCGTGACAGATTAGCGTGACAGATTAGCGTGACAGATTAGCGTGACGGATTAGTGTGGACGGAAGGCTTAACGGTAGAAATAAATCTGCGCTTTCAAGTTTCCCTAACGTTGTGTGGACAGGGGTCTAAGGCCATGCTCTATTATGACCGCTTCGTTGAGAGATCCAGGTCGTTTTGGTTATTGCAACAATTTTCTATTGCCGGATCCGAACAAAAGGCCCGCAAGACAATTCATTTATAATTTGAGAACTCTCCAACGCATTTCTTGTCGCCGGTTCGAAGCCAGACATAAAACTTGAGATTCCATTCTACCGTGATTTACTCAGATGAGCCCCACCCTGTCTTCTGAAATGACTTTTATAATGAAATACACAAAGAACTATAGAGAACATACCCAGGTTTGATCGCACAGCTGACAAACTGGTACAGTTACAGTCGTGTATTCCTTTCTGTTGCACACTGCCACAACTAGATGCCCAGTCGAGGAGAAAAACGCTTCTAAACCAACTCCAGAAGTCGTAAAAAAACTGTAGAGATGGAAGAAAAGAACGTTTGAGCTGTTTTGATATGTCACAAAAATCAACTTGTTTAACAAAGGTGTTCCCTGTCACTGTGAATTTACTTGCCTGTATAGATTTCTCCGATAGTGAAATATCTTTCTGTCCATGCTTAAGTTTTTCCTTTCTTTGATTTCAACTGGATCCAAGCAAACCCAGCCATGGAATGTAAAGCTATTTCCAGACCACTTTTGGATCCCCGGAACCGAGATTCCCTGACGAAAACAAAGACATCTCTCAATTATTGACTGTTCAATATTGGCCAACAGTGCCCTTAATGCCAGGTTTGAAACTTCCTGGGATTGAAAAAAGTTAGTTAACCTCACAAAGCTGACAATACTTACTGCAGAGGGGTGGTGAAGGTCAAAGAAATGTTTTGCTCTTAAGCGGCTGCTACTAAATGACATTCTTACAAGAGCTTGGAGCAATCTGTAAGCAAAAGGAATCTGTAGAACACAAATAAAACTAGATTAGTATTTAAAAGGTTAGAACACTTTGCGTTTAAGCCAATTGTCTGGTGAAATCGTCTGATTGACGGTAGCAAGTTTTCATTAAAAATTCAATAGGCAGTCAGTTGTGACCCGTCATGTGGTCAGTATCTTGTATTCTGGAGGTAGTGATCAAGGCTGATTGCTTTTCCAAGAAATATAGTTGATATGAATGTCCGTACTATTATAAAAGATTCTGGTTTCTCTGTTAATGTCCTATAGAGATGGCCTTATTATCGAAGTGTCTGAAGAGAGGAAGACATTATACAAATTCTGGTTTCGCTGGCACTAAGTTAACCGAGATGTCCGTATTGTAGAGGGGTTTGTAAGGAAAGGTTTGACTGAACAGAATTAATCCTTGAAGAAATGAAACCTAAAGAGTATCCAAGATGGCGGACATGAGAAGTAGCTTTTAGAAGAAATCAAACGCAAGGGAAATCACTTGACAATAACCTGTGTGCCATTCTCAAGAGGAGTAAAGAGACCAATCATCTGTTTGAGTTCACATGACGTCACAGAGTGCGCACCAATGGCTTCCAGAATACCAATCAGAGACTCTTAAAAGAGAGTATTTACAATGTAATTAGTGACATTATATATAAGACGCATTCATTACTACAAGTAATTACAAAGATTGGGTGTCCTGGTATCCAGGAGCCTGCCACAGCATACTTAGCTCCCTTGGCCATTAATCCCTATTATTAAATTGTAATTATCAACTTGAGATCTACATCAATTATGCAGCAGCTAAAGTACCATTAAAGAAGTGTAACATAAAATAAAAGTTAAGAATAATTTAACGCAAACTAACATCTTTTAAATTTTCCCACAAGGTATGGAAAAGTTCTTATAAACTCGTTATGACGTATTTGTACATCAAGATTGGATAAGAATTTGTAGTGTTGGTTTTCGAGGAGGGCGGACAACCAGAGCACAACGACAAAATCCCTAATTGTAAGGAAGAGAACCAATAGCAAACTCAACCGACTTATGATGAGGGCTCCAAGATCTGAACCCAAACACCACTGCTGGGAGGAAAGCGATCTCTCAACTATACCACCCCTGCTTCCTAGTTAGCCACAGAACTTGTAACAGAAGAGGATGAAATGGATGTTAATGAAGAGTACCTGCCCAGGTGATATCAATGTTTTGTGCCTCAGATTCCAAAAGCATCACAACTTTACTGAACACGCCACTGGTGCTGCATAGCATGGCATTATGCATAGAAAACTTGCACAAGTGTCTGATAGATTCTGCCACGTGCCTAACATAAAAAACACACAAACAAAAGTCGCTGTTTAGCAAAAAATACACAGACTAATATATAACTACTGATTACCAGCATTAATCCAACAGCTTACAAAGTTTTCAGTGCTAACAAGTAATGATAATAATTGGTTTTATTTCCAAAACTCCTACAAAGTAATTTTGTGAGTCTAAATTAAAATTAGGCCTAAGAAACCACAGAAAGCTAGAATCCCAACTTCTTTTTGATGTAAGACTTGATCTTGTGCAAGCACTCAAATTGACTGTATATCTTACAGAGCCTTATAATTTTATAATCATGGGCAAATATCAAGACATGCAATGCGTGCAGAGGACCATGATTTTGTACCTCTGTGCATTCATTGCAGTTCTATGATGCTTCTTAGAAAAAAAGTCATTCCAACTTTCTTGAACCCTTTCTCAAACATTTTCGGACCTCCCATTAACTCATGTCAAAGTCTCAGTTGAACACCGTAGTTTTACCCCTGACTTCTCAAACTACCTGATTTTCTACACCAATTTCTGTTCTCTTAGAATTTCGAAAAATTACAATTCCATTGTATTAATTACAGTACCTTAACACTAGCTAAAAAAAGAGCAACACAAATTTACCTTTTGTTGTCCACTGATAAAGAAGGAACCCAGTTAAGAATAAGCAGAATAACATCTACATTGTTGATGACTTTGTTTCCTTCAGTGTAATACCCTTCAACCACCTGCTCATCAGATAAAAATACTAATAAAGAAATGATACTTAAAAGTATAAATATACGCATTTAATTTGACAGCAGTTGTGTAAACAACTGCCATGGTCAATCATGTCTTTCTTCACAGTTCATACATGATCTTTGTTATACTCACTTATATCTTCACATATATTTATATTACAACTAAATCATGACATGACCAGCTTCCAGTTGGCTTGATAGCTCAGTTGATTGAGAACTGCACAGGGTACATTTGTATCACAGAGGTTGTTGGTGCAAATCCTGTTTAAGACTGATTTTTTTTCTGGTTTTAATTTTACAGCTGCTAAACAAGAGTATGTTACAGGTCAAAATTAAATTCAGGTCAAAGTTACTTTAACCTAGTTTGATTCTAAATTTCCTTTATCTCCTAACCCTAATTATTCATAATCAATGAATAAGTAGGGTTAAGAGACAAATGAATTTAATTTTGACCTGTAACATGTATAACATAACTGTAATAAAATCTTCATACCTTTCAACACAGTCCAAAATATATGATATCTCATTGAACTTGTACACATTTATACTAAACAACAACTTCACACTGACACGAGTACTTTAAAATTCTCATTATTTACAGGATATCATAAATAGTACTTTTTTTCACTTGATATATTAATTAATTCAATTGGAAATAAATGTACTTACCCAATCAAATAGTAGCTGAATGAATTCTCTAGATGGTGACTGAAGTCTTTGAAGATAACTGCAAAACTTTTCAAAGCTCACACTATCTTTAAACACTTCCTGGAAAATATTAATCAGCAAATTAAGTTATATTTCTGGGGCAGATACAGGATTTTAGAGATATGGACTGCTGAAGGTGGGTCCCTGGAGTGAGGTCCGGGGCCACCCTTCCCTATAGAGTTTTTTTCAAACTGAGGTCCTCTGACATGGGATTCCCGGCATTCTAAGGCCAAGTCAGTGTTTCATCATGTTTCATCATGAATTTAAGGGGGAACAACTAAACCTACTAAACCCCCATAGATCCAGCATTTCAGTTGGTACCAAATGAATTGCACAAGTTTCATGATTATAGCTACAAATCAGCTTTGTCTTCTGCATGGAATTTCAGAAGTATCTCAGATATGGGAAGAATTGAGTGAAGAAAGGAAAACCTTGCACACTTTATTTGATCATCAGTGAGTGTTTTAGCCCTGCACACTGCCCTTAGATAGTGCTGTTGTGTCCTTAAAACACTTCACTAAACACTTAACTCTCTACTAAGCTGTATATAAAATGAGTACAATTGATAATTATTTTGTTATTGGGCAAAAATGTTGTGAACATGTAGGTAACAGTAACAATAACTACAATCTCATCCCCTGGGAGTACAAACATATAAATTATTTAGTATCAGATGAGCTACGGGATATTGCTAGTTACTAGCCACTAAAAAGACTAAGAATTGTCAAAAGTAGGTAGGCAACTTAGTCATCAGCAGGTTAGTGAAGACCTCTGTTTTTGTCAGATACCTTAACAGCTGTTGATGCAAGCATGATTCTCTGTATTGCTCGTAGGCAACTCTTGTACAGAGTGTTCTGTGTGTCTGCACTCTGGCACTGTTCAAAAGATGAAGAATACAACTGCCAACTAAGCATTAAATGCCGAATGCACAAATCACTACAACGTTAAAATCTATTAAACAAGCGCAAAAATTTTAGTACAACTTATGTAAAATATAAATTAACACTACTTACTTTATAACTATATAAACAGACATAGTAAGTTACACAGACTACAAACGCACAAATTGACAACTGCAACAAACTAGGATCCATAGGCAAAAGATGGAGCATTATAGAAAAATTAAAAATTAATTTTACAAGTTTGTTTGCCAGCATTACCCTAATGTTTATCATTTCTTTCCGCTGATAGATCTATAACTTTAAAAGTTACAAATTATTTCTTCTTTAAATATTTGAAAGTTTCCATTCTTTCTCAGACAATGCCATATGATTGTAAATCAAAGCAACCCTTAAAAAGCCCTATTCTAGACAGTTACTGGTGCTCCCTTGAATGAATATTTTCTCTTTGCTATAATTATACAAGCTAATAATAATAAAGAGTATTTCATAACAAAATGATTTACATGACATATTAGCTTAACAAACCTCATAGTCCAGAACAGAAATGATGGCTTCAAAACATCCAACTCCTAGGAACTCTGCCTGGTAGACAATTAATGTCATATAACTAATTGAAAATTATATTACTGACAGGAAAAAACCTTATTAATTACTTTAACAGTAACTTCATGTATGATAATGTATAGTATAGTAATATAATACTTTGGTGTATGTAAATGTTGTTATTCATTCAAAAAACACTACATGTATGATACTAAATGTTACATTAGAACTTTTCTTTGATATTCTAGTTCCCTTCAAGATATATTTGTTTCTCTACCCTGCATCCCTAGTCTTAAAACTTCCTCAGTATATGGCATGAGATGTTCATTGCCAATAATCTTACACATCTCTGTTTCTTTAAGTAAGTGTTAATTTAAATATTAATAAATTATACTTTTATTTTCCATTACCTGAAGTACTGCAGGGTCTTCAAAATCTAGGATCTTAGGAATGGCATCTGGAAAATGAATAACAGGATTCCCAACAGAGCAGGAAATTTAGAAAGACTAGACATACATGTTTCAGGAAGTAGATATTTTAAAGATAAGATTATTATTCAAAAATATTTGTAATTAAAATTCTTGAGAGTAAATTCTACAAAAAATGATAACATGCACTTTACAAAGATCAAAAGATAAAAAGTAAATTAAAAATATTTTTTACTTGAATCTTTTGATCTTTATGAAGTGCATTCAAGCATTTTTTGTAGAATTTACCCCCATGAATTTTAATTTAATTATCAATATTTTTGAATAACAATCATTATAATACAACAACAACAAAATTTAAAAATATCTATATTTATAATACTAAGTGCTTACATTTTAAAGGAACTCAGATGCATTATTTTGACTTATTTTGTCCACATACAAATTAATTAACTTTAGACTTAGAAAATAGTAATTTACTAACTGAGATAGTAAAACATCAAAAAGGTAATAATAAACCATAAAGAAAGAAGGATGGTAAGGGATGGAGAAGATTGACACAGATTACAAATTATGATGAACTTGAAAAATTTGGGCTAGACTTTTCAAGATGTGCAAAACCTGATGTAACTCCTTTAAAAGCACATCTTAGTAAAAGCTTTTTCTTGTACTAGATCTCCATGCCAGTTGGCTTACCAGTTGAACAACTCAGGAAACTGTACATATTTAATTATTTCATCTTCAACAAGTTACTAATATCGTAAGTTGAGTTTTAGACTTTAAAAACTAGGGTGTTGCCACTAGCGACTTTCCTCGTTTTCAATGGTAACGATATTGTCAACTGCAATTTTCTACACTTTGTTGCCAGTGACATCAAAGGCTGACAAGTTGCCATTGAAAATGGAGCCAGTTGCCCATGAACACAACACAAGTTGAACGTTAAGACCTGGTTGAAAACAAACTAATTCATTGTGCCTTAATCATCTGATAACCATAGTAATATAACTGTCACTCACCAAGCATACACACAGTCCTGGAGAAATGAGCTTGCAAATCTCTACGTATTTCCAAAAGTGAGAAAAAAACTTATTACTACTAGTAAATTCAAATATTTGAACTACTAAATGAACATGCAGAGATTTGATATTTTTACAGGTACATCACAAGACATCTTATTAGCAAAGGTTCAAAATCATAAATAGTAAGCTCTCTAATTAAGTATCTGCCATGTTTCATCTTGGGCCATTTTACCTTGTCTATTAACAACAACAACAACAATGACAGCAACAATGAACAACACCACACAGAGCATGCCCAGACAGTTGTCATCAAAACAATGCTAAATACCTGAGATGCACAATTTCCAGAAACCTCTTCAATAGTGAAGGAGTGTCTACCAGTAACTAAGGAAAGTAAAACAAAAACTAAACTCAGCTTTACCCTGTGATTACATAGTTGTATATAAGTTGTAATCAGGTTACATAAAAAGTTTTTGAGTCACCTGTAGTCTTGATCTTCATGCCATGACAAATTTGCTACTTAATCAATAATGGGAGAACAATATTATTATGAAAAATGGAAGTCAGAGTAACCAGGGTTCATAATGAGTAAAAAATTGAAGTGTTCTCTGGTTGAAGATTTTGTTAAAAATTCGCTTTCGGCTACCAAACTACAGCCACTATTGTTTCAACTACAGCCAAGTTAACCCGTAACAATAAGGAACGATAGATCAAGCATACTGAGCTGTAACAGGTGCAATGAGTTATGTTGATACTAATAAGGATCAGAGCAACTAGAACCAGAGCTCCAACCCAGAGAAATAATCCAGAGTACAATACATTAACACTGACGAGGTAACTGTGCCTTACAAACAAAGGACACTGGACAGCATTCAAACTAAGGGCTCCTGATCCACAGCTAAAAACACTACATATTTGGAATATCCACATGAAATGTACAATATTTGTAAATTATCAATTTGAATCAATGAAGATACAGCTAACATACTTGATGCTTTTGGCTCAGATTTGCATGGTGAATAAGATGGACAATTTTGACAAGGCATCCCACAGCTTGTTCTAGCTGTTCCTGATCCTCTGGAGTTGCAGTGTGTGAGCCATTGCCTGAGAGTGGCGGTTCTTTGTGGTCTTCCAGAAATCGAAAGAGACTTTCTGTGGTATCTGGAGAAATGTCAGTCACTGAACATTCCTAGAAACATTTGGATTTGATAATCAAATTGTCATATAAGTGGATCATATATACTTAGGGCATTGGCAGTTGGTTGTCAATCAATACCCTTGATGGACCCTCGATTGCCACTCAATAGGCACTAAATCAACATCTCCATTGATACTCAGTCAATGCACGGTCGATATCTTGATCAAAAGACGGTTGAGAGTTGACCAGTGTCCTTAGACATGCCATCCAGTGTACCTGATCGATGCATATGAGTCAGTTGACACTCGGATAACTATCAACTGACGGTCAATCGAGTGTGTAGATCAAGATATCAATGGAATGATGGTCAAGATGCCAATTGAGTGTTGAGGGTATCAATTAACACTTAACCACCTTGAGTATACATGATCCTAATATGTTAAGGGAGCTATGCCAAAATTAATGTATTATTAGTCTTTTCTCTCTTACATTTAATATTGGCAGTGAGGAGATTTAGAGGGGCTAAGAAAAAAGAACCTTCCTGTATTCTCACCAACCCTCTGGTGAGCCATGCATTATTATCTCCCTTCTACACCCCCCACCCCCCGAGCCCCTCTTCCAAAACTGGAGCATGTTCGAAAGTTTTGCACTAGTAACAATTTGATTTTTTTGACAGCATTGTTTTGTGCTATCTGCACTTTCTAAAGTCAAAATGAAAAACCTGCAGAGACAAGAGCAGCCCCACTATGAGACTATATGTGCGCATATGATCCAAACATAACACTGGTTACAGCCTAGTTTGACACTTTTGCACGCTTCTAAAATGGCCAATTTTGAGGAAGGAGAAAATTGGCAAAAGATATCAAACTTCAAAGCAGTAGTAACAAACAATATTTTCACTGTTAACAAGATTTTATACAAACAACCAAATTAATTATCCGTCAACGCTAGAAGAAATCAGTGCCTTCTATTGTCACCTAAAAAAATTATTTAATTAGGAGCGTTCGAAATATTGGCCTGCAGGTTTGCGCGCGGCAAGAGTGAACAATATAAATTAACAACTTTAAACTCAAGTTTAAGTTTTCAACATACCTCACTATTTAGGTAACTCCAGATTTTTCCCGGGCTAACAGATGTTCTGCAACAGTTAAATCAAACCAACAGAGTAGAAAATCGTAAATCCTCCGGGAAATTAAACAGCAGCGAGGAAATAAACTTGACACTATAAAAGTGTCTCCTAGAATTTCAGTAACCTGAGGTATCTAGCTAATCAGAAACCATATCTAAGCAAATGTAAATTTGCAGAAAAAAACTACGGGAAAACCGAAGGATAGAAACAACACTTGCCCCTCATTGTCTTCATCATCTAATCTCTCTTCCAATTCTTCCGCCATCTTTGTTTTTTTTTATCATGTTCATGTATCACCTTCAGCATTCCGAGTATGGACTGGTGCTAAGTGTTTTTTATCTTCGGGGAATAGACATTTTTGTGGGTGGGGTAGGCGAGGAAAGATTGAAAACTGTCAGACAATACCTGAATACCGAGCGAATTTAGCAACCATTGCCACTTTCCAGTGCCTGTGATTTATTGTAATAACGCTGAACTGATAAAAGGTAATTAGGTTTCTCAAAGAGCACGCTTCCACATAACATATTCTTTTTGATAAAAAATAAAACCCAAACTGCGGTGACAAACATTGCAATAAAACACTTCAGAGGAAAACAAAGTTCATTTACTTGACGCTTCGTATGTTTCGACATACATATTCAGAAGTGACTGTTTGGAATAGAAGTAACAACTAAAATTTAAATTAAAATAAGTAACTAATTAGCAATAACAAGAACCTGAGAAAAATTTGCATATAAAAGATGCAAACTTTTTAAGATAAAGCTTTTCGCTTCTAACATCAACATTTGGGGTGGGTTTCAATTCCCTTATTAGTAGAGTCTCCATTATCTTGCAATGTGTATCTGACCGACCTGTTCCTCTTCTTTTACTTCCAACTATCTTTCCACGAAGTGCACGCCTCTTCGCTTTCCAATCAGAATTGCGCGCTAGAAGTTTGCAGTGAATAATTTCAGTCGTGATCTCGTTTTCACCAACCTTGCACCTTGCACCGCATTAAGAGAATATCGGCTCTCGATTTTTTTAGACCTCCGTCCATATTGACAAGTATTTTCCCAGTACGGCCCCAGCTAGCTCTTGCTTAATAAGCTTTAATACAATGTCTCTCCTTCATGAGTTGTTCCTTCTGCTCCTAAAGGTTTGTTGCTCACATTAAGTTTGTACTACCTGGAAATGTGCAGACAAATAGAAGAGGAAGACTTTTTTGTGGGGAGGGGATAGCCTGAGTTAGCTAGGGGGAAAGGAATCTTACAAAAGAGAATCCAGGATCTGTTTATTATGGGCGCGACGCGCATCCCATTTCATCCCTCTGAACAGTCGACTCGAGGCCAAACAGTACACTACACACAATTCCTTTTGTGATTACATTCTGTAAATACTTGCAAGCTGTAATCTCACATTCATACAAATTACTGAAAAGAGTGTTTAATTTTTACCTGTTTGCCATATTACCCTTATTGTGTTGCGCAAAAAGAAAATAAAATAAAAGTGTAAGCAGCTGCGCGGTAACAGAATCATGAATGGGAACACATTTTAAAGCTTTTTTAAAGGACCAAAAAAGTACACGAAATAATATTTGAAAAGTCCTTATTGTCTTTACCGAATCACGTAGTAGGGCCATTCCCCTCGCAAGTTTTAATGGATAAAACTCAATGTATCTCCTGATATATCACTCATCGGTGATTGGTTTGAACAGAATTCAAGAGGTCGCTTTCCTTTTTCCGGAGTGTATTTATTACACCAAAGCTGTGTCACTCAAGCCACAATGAATCAGCATTCATTCGCGTTCAAAATGCAGGGAAAGAATTCTATACAAGCACTACTGGTGATCTGCCTACTCGCTTCTTGTCAGGGATTTAGGTTGTGGAATAAGCCAAGTAGAAGCCCACCGCCTCCACAGAACGAAATCAAGACACCAGTAATTATTGGTAATAACTGTTTTCTTTGTCACTGTAAGATTGTTGTCTCTTCTATAAGATCCAAAACCAAGCAGAGAACAGTTCCTATCGATTGACCATGCTGTTTTCTTAGTTCCAGGCCAGGAAAATGTATAAAATTAATCATTTAAAGCACATTCGTTTCATTTTGCTATCGGAATATAAACGCGGTTTGAACTGAAATCCTCACTCGAGTTACGTAACTGCGCTATTTAAATTTTGTGTGCAATAGATACTTTCTTAATTTTCACATATGATAACCGTGAAAACGAAAAATTTTTGATCAAAATTGATATTTTCGAATCAAGAGAATTCCAAAAGAATTCGATTCCAAGCGTTTGTTTGGCATTTAAAAGAAGAGAATTGCATGTCGTCTCCCGGTTGTACCTCAATACGTTTTGGCAATTTTTCACGATCAAGAATGTTATTTCATTACGATTTAAAAATTGTGCTACATTTATGTTGGATTGCGTTTTTACATTTAGCAGTGATTTTTTTACAACAATGGTCAGTATTACATTTAGCGTCGCTATTTCATTTAGGGTCCTTCCACAACACGCTGGAGAAATTTTAAAACGTACCTTAAATTTCTACAAACTCTTGCAGCGACAGCGACATACGACTTCATGCATGAAAACGACAGCGACATTTGCTTCCTCCGGCTAGGCGACATCGGTACACGAAAGCATGCGACATGGCGACACAGCTACCCCCTAAGAAGGCCTCGATACACTGTTTATCATCGCTGTTTGTATTATATTTTGTATTAAATTTTTACTGTTATGCCTCCGTCACGAAAATGGAGCTTTTCGGAAGAGTCCCTTAACCGGGCCTTGATGTTTCTTTTCCTTTTTTTCCCCTAGTGCCAGGTACCGGTGGAAGTCAACTGCAAGCGAAGCTCAACAAACCCTCCGTTTTACATTGGTACTGTTCCCAAACAACGTCGGATTACTTTACGTTATGGCTAAAGAAATCCTCGCTGCTACCTTATGCTATAAACTGCTGGGTGGATAATATGAGGTAATGGAAACTTGCAAAATTTTTAACTTTGAATTTGGTTCCAAAAATAATTTTCTCAGACGACATTGGCCCACCTCCTCCTCCTGAGGATTGCGTGACTTGTCCATTGCGTGTCTATGAATTGGGTTGACCAGTAATTTACAATAGTCAAGAACAAGCAACATGACTTTGGCAAGATTAATCCTTATGATTATTAACACTAAATTAACTCTCGGCTTGGTTAAAGGACAGCCCACACCACTACCCCTCAACTGAGAAATCTCCTTTTCTCTTTTCCTCTCAAACGAAACCTAAGGCTTGAGTATGACGAAGACACCAACACCGTGAGGAACGCGCCTGGTGTGGAAACGAGAGTTCCCGGATTTGGAGACACTAGCACAATAGAACACTTGGACACCGACAACTTGATAAAATATTTTGCTCCATTGGTAGACAGGCTAGTTTCTTGGGGATACGAACGAGGTGTGACGGTCAGAGCAGCTCCGTATGACTTCCGATATGGGCCTGGTAAGTAGCTCGTGATCAGTGCGTGCCTGACGCCTGGCGACCTTAGCGATTACATCATTCCGGAGAAATTTAAAAACGCGCTTTACTTTTATACATTTTTACGGTTTGGCTATCCGTTACGAAAACGGAGCTTTTCGAAAACGATGACGTCACGATTATCATATGATTACCCTGACCGAGTTTTCCTCCAACTGCAAAATGACCAGTATGGTATGGTAGTATGGACGAAGGCTAAGACACGAATTATAAATGGCAAACTTGGCTATCGAACATCAACAACATTACGAAGATGTCTAGTTTCAATAAGAAACTCTTAAAACGCATTAAAGAAATATATGGTAACAAGTAGAGAGAGCTGATAGTTCAACTGGCTTATATTTTTTTTTCTCGACAGAGTCAGCGGCGGAATATTTTGCCAAACTGAAGAACCTGGTTGAGGACACCTACACAGCAAACGGCAACAGAAAAATCACATTGATGAGTCACAGCTTGGGATGTCCTTACACTTTGGTTTTCCTCAACAAACAAACTAAAGACTGGAAGGATAAGTACATATTTCAGTGGATTACTCTTTCAGGTTAGAAACGATTCTTTTCACCAGGCGTGCGAAATGGTGAAATTAGAACGCAAGTCTCGCCTTTTCATGCAATTTGGATCATAACAATATCTTTCCATCTTGCCATCTTGTTCGTCATCTTTCCTCGTGGTACCTGTCATTTGTCAAGTTCTGTTCTACAAAATCACAGACTTTTATCGATTCAAGAATGTTTCTCACCATCTTGAAATCGTGCTGTTGCCAAGAAAGCACTTGTGATAAGTGTGTCCGTTAAGGTTAAGTCTTACAATTATTAAGAGCTCGCCACTGTCAGGCAATGATATTTAGCACGGCCTAAAAAGGCTGAGCGCTATTTAGGCTAACCGGAAAGATATTTAGGCCAATCGGGGCGTTATATAGATTAACCTAAGCGCGATTTAGGCCAGCCGCAGTAACATTTTGTCATTTCGTGTTTTAAACACGCCTCTTTTAACTTTTGAGCTTAACTTTAGAACGCAAGTCTCGCTTTTCATGCAATTTGGATCATAACAATCAATATCTTTCCATCTTGCCATCTTGTTCGTCATCGTTCCTCGTGGCTCCTGTCATTTGTCAAGTTCTGTTCTACAAAATCACAGGCTTTTATCGATCCAAGAATGTTTCTCACCATCTTGAAATCGTGCTGTTCCCAAAAAGCACTTGGCAATTCTCCATTCAACATACAACATCGAAATAATACATTCAGACCTAATTGAAGAACCTGTAAAGTTCAATAGCTGCGATTTTGAGAATTAAAGCGACAAACATGTTCTTCAACCAGACCAAAACCCAGTCGTATCCCGTATGCGATCAAGCGTTCATTTTCGGCGGGCCAGACCCCAACCCTAGATGGGGACCCTTACTCGCAAGCTGAACCAATCGATGCGTGGCTGACCTACACTTGATTGGCTCTTAGATCACCTACATTTTCCTGTGATTGGTCAGATGATCACATATTTTGGTATTCCTCAAGGCTTATTATCTTTTTAATTTATGTGTGCTAGGAGTCTGGGGCGGCACTGCAGAGCAAGTCAGTCTATTTTCCTCTGGAAACACTCTCGGTATCCCGCATTTCCTCGTGAGCCCGCTGACCGTCCGAGGCGAACAACGTACGGCCACCAGCAACTTGTTCTTGCTACCGAGTCGTGAGTTATGGTCTGCGGATGAAGTTTTGGCCAAAACACCACAGCGCTCATACACTGTCAACGACTTCGACGATTTCTTTCAAGATATGGGCTTCCCACTCGGAATAAAACTTCGCAAGTTGGTGGAAGATATAACGTACCCGCTTAGTGCGCATGCTCCCAATGTAACCGTGCACTGTTTATATGGGACTGGAGTGAACACGGCCGCGAATTTCGAATTTGGCGAGGGAGAGTTCCCTGACACTCAGCCGCATATTTCGTACGGCGATGGAGATGGTACAGTTAATAGACGCAGTCTGGAGGCCTGCAGTAAATGGGAGCAGCGGCAACTGTATGACGTCACTCTGAAGCAATACCCGTCGGTGAATCATAATGGCGTGCTGAGCGATGAAAATGTGCTTAGTTATATTAAGACTCTGTTAATCTGATCGCGATTGTAAACCGGTTTGCGTTGCTATCATTTTACTTAGTCTTATTTGGTTAAAAGATGTCCTTTTAGTTTCATCTGTATTGGCAGGAGCCCATTAATGTAATGGGTTCCTGGTATTGGACATTAAACTTGCTATCTCAAACAATGTTTTGCATTTTGTGGAGCCTTTCTCAGCTTTTATTTGGATGGTCACTCCATGGGTTTCATCTAGAAACTCAAAGGCTAGAACCACCTTGTACAGCATAATAAACAGTACCACATGAAAGTGCTGCTCAATAGCTTTCATTTGAATGGTCACACACTCGGGTTTTATCCACAGACTTAAAAGTTAGAACCACCTTGTACAGCATAATAAACAGTACCACATGAAAGTACTGCTCCATAGCTTTTATTTGAATAGTCACACACTAGGGTTTAATCCATAGACCCACCTTGTAAAGCATAATAAACAGTACCACATGAAAGTACCGCTCAATAGCTTTCATTTGAATGGTCACACACTAGGGTTTCATCCACAGACTTAAACGTTAGAACCACCTTGTTCAGCATAATAAACAGTACCACATGAAAGTACTGCTCAATAGCTTTCATTTGAATGGTCACACACTAGGGTTTCATCCACAGACTTAAAAGTTAGAGCCACCTTGTGCAGCATAATAAACAGTACCACATAAAAGTACTGCTCAATAACTTTCATTTGAATGGTCATTGGAATTGTGGCTCTCCAAGAAGTGGCTATAGGGAAAAACAAAAAGCCTTTTCCTTATCAGTCTTCAAAGCCCCGTTCCTTATTTCTTTTTCTTCTACCGCTTTTCGATTATCCCCTTTGGACGAGAGCCTGGAACAGGCGAGAAAACGGCTGATTCCCAATTAACCTATTCATTTCCGCAGTGCCTAAGAGTATATATTAGAAAGTATATTTATAGTTATATATGCTAAAATCTCCTCGGAAGCTTTGGCGCTCTCCCTGGCGGCTATCAGGGAGCGTCAAGGAGAGGGCGACCTAACTCAATGACTTAGATTCAACTTAGCAAGCCGGCGTCTCAGACACTCGTCCTTACAAGTGTGCACATTGCGGATTTTATGAAGTGGATTTCGCAACAGTAATTTTTCTTGATTAGCTCGTCGTGCTAATGGTATAAACTTGTTCTTTCATTAAATTGACTGGTAAAAAAAAGTAACACTATGTAAATTTTTCACTTATAGAAAAATAGTTTTGAAAGAAAACCGCCATTTGATGAACCAGTGTTAAATCACGTGACATTTGTCATTGACGCTAAGGACTAGACCGAGCACATATATGCATGATTGGTCCAGAAGAACAGCCTTCTCTTCACGGAGAAAAACATCCCGCTGGTCGAGTCACAGATTAACAACAAGCTCAGGGAGTCCTTTTGACAAAATGTTGGGCGGAAAGTTCATAATTCAAGTAGCTGTTGTGGTGATATCCCTGTCTGTCTCTGAAGGATAATTCGAACACATCTTTCGCCAAGGATCTTGGACAAAGACCGTCCAATTTTCTCTAAGTCACAAACTCGAAATGAAAATTCTCCTTACTGATTGTATAAATTTATTTTAAAGTTAGATCGGAGAATTTTCTGTTTCATCGAGACAATGTCTCGTAAATGATCATCCTTGAACTTGACGATATATTTAAAAAAAACCGCGAACTTAGTTCAACATACGTTCCCGATTGTAATGTAATGATGAAGTCTCGCATAAAAGATATGCCAAAATATTTTTCATGGAGAAAACCTCCGTATAGTCTCTTAGATGCAAATTTAGATAATATTCTGTGAAGATCTGAAGCGATCTAACCAGTACTATTTATTACATAGGGCACTTAAAATAGATTGATATGCCGATGTCTGTTCGTTTTGTTTATTTCTGATTAATAACACATCTCCACAAAGTCATAACAAGATATAAACAAGATATAAAATGAACTCTTAAAAGGTAAAGGTAAACTAGCTAAATCTATATATAGTTACAGGAAAACGATTTGTTTTTTCGATCTTTTTCCATAATTTGTCTCAGTTTGTCATCTTGGGCGGGCTGAGATGGAGTACTAGTTCATTCCGCAAGGAATGTTATAAATTAAACTTCCACTTATATCTTATGCGTCAAGGATTCGATTCCGGCCCGGTGTCACATGCCGGTTTCTCGCCAAGAGATCGAATAAAGCGAACAAAATCAAAATCCTATTGAAAGATTGGCTGAACAACATTTTGCTTTCACGTAAAATCTGTATCTGATTATTATGTGAGATAAAGAGCTTTCCTATTATTAGGGTTCTTTCTGCAAATTTGAGATTTGCTGGTTCTTTAAATTTGCATGGTAAATAAGATGGATAATGATTTTGACGAGGCATCCAACTAGCTGTTCCTGATCCTCTGGACTCGCAGTACATAAGCCATTGCCTGACCTTGGGACCTTGGTGGTTTTTTGTGGACTTCCAGAAATCAAACGAGACTGTCTGTGGTATCTGGAGAAATGTCAGTTGACACTCAGCAACTATCAACCGATGGTCAATCGAGTGGTTGGGCAAGATGTCAATGGAGTGATGGTCTTGCATTGATCTAGACATCGAGTCTTTTCTGTAGTTATTACATCTTATATTGGCGGTGAGGAGATTAAGAACGGCTAAGATAAAAAGAACCTGCTGAGTCTTGCATTATATCTCCCTCCTCCACCCCTAGTCAGGAGCCCATCTGCCCCAGTATACTATAGGCGAATGCCGTTTGTGATTTCAATTAGTGTAAATACTTGCAAGCTGAAATCTCATATTCATACAAATTACTGAATAGAGTAATTAATTTTCACCTGTTTGCATATTATCCTTATTGTGTTGCGCAAAAAGAAAATAAAAGAAAGTGTAGGCAGCTGCGCGGTGACAGAATCAGGAATGGAAACATAATTTTAAAGCTTTTTTCAAGGACCCGAAGTACACGAAATACAGAATACTAATGTAAATAATTCAGACCAGACAGTATTTGAAAAGTCCTTATTGTGTTTACCGAATCACGTAGTAGTGCCATTCTCCTCGCATCTTTTGATTGATAAAGCTCAATGTATCTCTTAATATATCACTTATCTGTGATTGGTTTGAACAGAATCGTAAAAGGTCCCTTTTTCCGGAGTGTATTTATTACACCAAAGCTGTGTCACCAACAATCAATCAACATTCACTCCTATTCAAAATGCAGGGAAAGAATTTCATACAAGCACTACTGGTGATCTGCCTCCTCGCTTCTTGTCAGGGATTATGGTTGTGGAGTAAATCAAGAAGAAGCCCACCGCCTCCACAGAACGAAATCAAGACACCAGTAATTATTGGTAATAATTGTTTTCTTTGTAACTGTAAAATTGTTGCTTCTTCCATAAGATTCAAAACCTAAGGTCTAGAACAGCTCCTATCGATTGACCATGCTGTGTTCTTAGTTCCAGGCCAGGAAAATGTATAAAATACATCATTTAAAGCACATTCGTTTCATCTGGCTATCGGAATAACCCGGTTTGAAAATCCTTTCTTGAGCAAAGTAAGCGCCATAGAAATTATTCTTTCAAAATTAGGTGCAATCGATACTTTTTTAGCTTACTACATACAATAACATAAAATTTTAGATCAAAATTGATCTTTTCGAATCTAGAGAATTCTAAAAGAATTTGATTCGACGCGTTGTTTGACATTTAAAAGAAGACAATGTCAGGTCTACTCCCGGATGTACCTCAATGCGTTTTGGCAATTTTTCAAGAACAATTTTGCCACCCTGCCATACAAAGATAAATAATGTTTCCGACTTTGCTCTGTCAAGGTATCAAAGTCCAGGACGGGTTGGTAAGGAAGGGGGATGTAGAGGAGGAGTGTTTTGAACGTTTTTGATATGAAAATAAAGGAAACAAAAATTTAGTTGGCCTTTGCAAACGATTGAGTTCGAAAACTGACGGTTTGATGAAAATTGTCTGTAGTAGTTTGGACAACTTCGTCAGACCTCGGTTGTGCTCGTTGCAACAGCTGGAAATATCTACATGTATGGTGGAGTGCGTTGTTACATTGAGGAGTGAATTATTTCACAACAATTGTCAGTATTACATTTAGCGCGCTGAGATTTCACTTAGGGTTCGTCCATAGTACGTTGGATAAACTCTTGTAACGAGAGCGACATACGACTCCATGCACTTCAGGCATGCGACATGGCGACGCGGCTACCCCCCCTAAGAAGGCCACAATACACTGTTTATCATCGCTGCTCGTCTTATATTGTTTATTAAATTTCTACGGTTATGCCTCCGTCACTAAAATGGAGCTCTTCGGAAGGAATTTGAAATCGCGATTCATTAGTGTGGATGGAAATCATTTTGAAAACGGAGCTTTTTGAAAACGATGACGTCACCATAATCATGTGATTCGAATCGGCGAGGATTTTAAATTTGTCTGACGTAGTGTGCACGGAAAATGTTTGATGCGTTTTCAGAGTGAAAACGCCGTTTTCAAGCTTCACACGCGTAGTGTGTGTGTACAGGGCCTTGATGAGATACATATAGCTATCTCTCTGTTTCTTTTCCATTTTTTCCTCAGTGCCAGGTACCGGTGGAAGTCGACTGCAAGCGAAGCTCAACAAACCCTCCGTTTTACATTGGTACTGTTTCCAAAGAACTTCAGATTACTTTACGTTATGGCTAACGAAATCCTCGCTGCTACCTTTTGCCATAAACTGCTGGGTGGATAACATGAGGTAACAGAAACTTGTAAAATGATTAACTTTGCATTTGGTTCAAAATTAATTAGCTCAGACGACATTGGCCCACCTCCCCCTTTCTACATTTCCTAAGGATTGCGTGACTTGTCCATTGCGTGACTGGCGATTGGGTATCTATGAATAGAATTGGGGTGACCAGTAATTTACAATAGTCGATCAAGAACAAGCAACATGACTTTGACAAGATTAACTCTTATGATTATTAACACTAGATCAACTCTAGGCTTGGTTAAAAGACAGCCCACACCACTACCCCTCAACTGAGAAATAAATGTACTTTTCTCTTTTCCTCTCAAACGAAACCTAAGGCTTGAGTATGACGAAGACACCAAGACCGTGAAGAACGCGCCTGGTGTGCAAACGAGAGTTCCCGGATTTGGAGACACTAGCACAATAGAACACTTGGACACCGACAACTGGATAAAATACTTTGCTCCAGTGGTAGACAGGCTAGTTTCTTGGGGATACGAACGAGGTGTGACCGTCAGAGCAGCTCCGTATGACTTCCGATATGGGCCTGGTAAGTAGCACGTGATCAGTGCGTGCCTGGGGCATGGCGACATTTGCGACTATATCCGGCTGGAGAAATTTGAAAAAGCAGCTTTAATTAGATCTTTTATCCATTACGAAAACGGAGCTTTTCGAAAACGCTCTTCACACCTTAGAATTCTAAAACGCCGGCTTTGTGCTTTCGTGTGGACGGAAGCATTTTCAAAACGGAGCTTTTCGAAAACGATGACGTCATGACTCAGTGATCATATGATTTCCCTGACCGAGTTTTCCTCACACACAAATCCAAAATGACCAGTGATTGTTGGGGCGCAGTGTGGACGGAAAACATTTGATGTGTTTCTAGAGTGAAAAATCCGTTTTAAAATTCCCTTGGCAGTATGGACGAAGGCTAAGAGACGAATTATAAATGGCAAAGTTGACTATCGAGCACCAACGACATTACAAGGACGTTTTGTCTCGTTTCAATAACAAACTGTCAAACACATAAAAGAAATATATGGTAAATTATATTTGTTTCTTGACAGAATCATCGTCGGGATATTTTACCAAACTGAAGAATCTGATTGAGGACACCTACACAGCAAACGGCAACAGGAAAATCACATTGATGAGTCACAGCTTGGGGTGTCCTTACACTTTGGTTTTCCTCAACAAACAAACTAAAGACTGGAAGGATAAGTACATATTTCAGTGGATTACTCTTTCAGGTTAGAAACGATTCTTTTCACTATGCGTGCGAAATGGTGAAATAAGAGTCAATTCACCACTGTCAGGCAGTGATATTTAGCACGGTCTAAAACGGCTGAGAGCTATTTAGACTAACCGGAAAGCTATTTAGGTTAATCGGGGCGTTATTTAGGTAAACCTAAGCGCGATTTAGGCCAACCGCAGTAACATTTTGTCATTTCGTGTTTTAAACACGCCTCTTTTAATTTTTGAGCTAAAATTTGAATCTTGCCTTTTCATGCAAGTTTGATCATAAGAATCTTGTTCCAGACTTGCCATCGTAATTCATCCTCTCTTTCAGATCAGTTTCTGTTCTACAAAATCAGGTCGTTATTGTTGGGCGTTCCTGTTTATGTTGCTATGATTTTCCTCTCCTTCTTTATGTTTCTCTCTCTATATTGCAATACACTTCGATTCTCGCCATCATTTTTCATCCTCGCTTGTACTGTTCTTTAAAATCAAACCATTATTGTCGGGTGTCCTGTTATCTAGCTCAGATGATTTCTGCCTCCGTTCTTAACTTTAAATGAATGTATGAAATGAATACAAGACTTAATTTGACTGTCAATATTAAAATAATTTCCTTCCACACCATCGTCCTTAGTGGCTCCTGCCATTTTTCAAGCTTAAGATCTCTACAAAATCACAACATCGAAATGATTTACACTAACCTAAGAAGAACCTAAAACGTTCAATAGCCGCGATTGATTGGCCAGATGATCACATATTTTGGTATTTCTCTATGCTTATTATCTTTTTAATTTCTGTGTGCTAGGAGTCTGGGGCGGGACTGCAGAGCAAGTCAGTCTATTTTCCTCTGGAAACACTCTCGGTATCCCGCATTGCCTCGTGAGCCCGCTGACCGTTCGAGGCGAACAACGTACGGCCACCAGCAACTTGTTCATGCTACCGAGTCGCGAGTTATGGTCTGCGGATGAAGTATTGGCCAAAACACCACAGCGCTCATACACTGTCAACGACTTCGACGATTTCTTTCAAGATATGGGCTTCCCACTCGGAATAAAACTACACAAGCTGGTAAAAGACATAACTTACCCGCTTACCGCGCATGCTCCCAATGTAACCGTGCACTGTCTGTATGGGACTGGAGTGTACACGGCAGCGAAATTCGAATTTGGCGAAGGAGAGTTCCCGGACATTCAGCCACGCATTTTGTACGGTGATGGAGATGGTACAGTTAATAGACGCAGTCTGGAGGCCTGCAGTAAGTGGAAGCAGCGGCAGCGGTATGACGTCACTCTGAAGAAATACCCGTCCGTGGATCATAATGGCGTGCTGAGCGATGAGAATGTGCTTAGTTATATTAAGACTCTGTTAATCTGATCGCGATTGTAAACCTGTTTGCATTGCTATCATTTTGCTCAGTCTTATTTGGTTAAAAGTATTCGTCTTAGTTCCTTCTCTATTTGACATTGAACTTGCTATCTCAAACAATGTTTTGCATTTTGTAGAGCTTTTCTCTTTGGATAATAGGGGCTTTATCCACAAACTCAAAAATTAGAACCACCTTGTACAGCATAATAAAGAAAGCCATATGAAAGTACTGCTCAATAGCTTTCATTTGAATGGTCACACACTAGAGTTTCTTCTACTGACGTTAGATTTAGAGCCACCTTGTACAGGATAATAGACCGTATGAGGGAGTGACAAAAAAACCTCCTCTCTCAAGGCCCGTTCGTTTTTCGTTTTCTTCTACCGCTTTGCGATCGCACCCCCTTTGAATGAGAGCCTGGAACATTACCATAAAATCGGCTGATTCCCAATTTTTAAAACTATTCATTTCCCCAGTGCCTAAGAGTATATATTAGAAAGCCTATTCATAGTTATATGGGCTAAAATCTCCTCGGAAGCTTTGGCGCTCTCCCTTGCGGCTACCAAGGAGCGTTATGGAGAGGTCGACCTAAGTTAATGATTTAGATTCAACTTAGCAAGCCAGCGTGACAGACACTCGTTTTTCTAAGTGTGCATATTGCGGATTTCATGACAGTAATTTTCTTTGATTAGCTCGTCGTGTTATGTTTTTTTTTAATGAAGGATCATGGACAAAGACCGTCCTATTTTTTCTCAGTCCCAAACTCGAAATGAAAATTCTCCTTACTGATTGTGTACATTTCTTTTAGTTCGAACGGAGAATTTGGTGTTTCATCTAGACAACGTCCGTAGTTTATCACCTTTGAACTTGACGATGTGTTTATAGAAAAACCGTGATCTTGGTCATGATCATTTCAAACTCGCCGAAAAAAAAACGCTTCAACTCAGTTCAACGTACCTCCCGATTGTAATCAGTGTCGGGATACGAGTCTACCTTTAAATTATGAAGTCGCGCATGAAAGATAGGCTTAAAAAGTTTTCATGGAAAAACTCCGTATACTCTCTTAGATACCAATTTAGTATTCAGTTAAAAACTGACGATTCCTTGCTGTAATCCAACATATACTTTTATATATGACATTAAAATAGATTGTATGCCAAGGTCGGTCCGTTTTTTTTTTTGGTATGCCGATATCCGTTCGTTTTCTTTATTTCTGACAGGAGCTATGTTTCTGATTAATAACACATCTCCATAAAGACAAAACAAGATATAACAATAAAATCTTAAAGTTATGGCGGTGGACAGAAACTAGTTAAAATCTATATATAGTTACAGTGAAACGTGTGTTTTTGTATCACTTTCCATAATTTGTCTCAGTTTGTCTTCTTGGGCGGGCTGACTTGGAGTTCATTCCGTGAGGAATGTTATTAAACTAAACTTCCACTTATGCGTCCCGGGTTCGATTCTGGCCCGGTGTCATATGCGGGTTGAGTTTGTTCTTGGTTCAGTCGCCTTGCTCCGACGGTTGTTCTGTCGTTTCTCTGGCTTTCTCCCTCACAAAAAGGACCAACATCTCCGAATTCCAATTCGACC
>Ga0126337_10000011_pt1 | contig 51488 bp, 59 predicted proteins | sample DipCmetagenome_FD_92527 | JGI IMG/M metagenome (GOLD analysis project Ga0126337, IMG submission 92527) | Coral microbial communities from La Bocana,Puerto Morelos, Mexico - Diploria C A metagenome | ecosystem: Host-associated > Invertebrates > Cnidaria > Coral | place: La Bocana,Puerto Morelos...
GTTTTAGAACAGCAGCACTATTGATGGTAACGTTAAATATGGAGTCACGAAAGCTCATGGGGCGTATGTATCCAGAAAATCGCTTTAAAAATGCAAAAGCCCGTGGGAGTGAAAGGGTTAAAGCAACTCATGGGAGGCGAGTCGGCCTTATGGCTAGTGCGCTCGACTCCGGATTGAGCCCTGCCCAGGGACATTGTGTTGTGTTCTTGGGCAAGACACTTGACTCTCATAGTGCCTCTCTCCACCCAGGTGTACAAATGGGTATCGGGAAAATTTGATGTTGGGGGTAACCCTGCGATGGACTAGCATCCCTTCCAGGGGGAGTAGCAATATTCCTAGTCGCCTAATGCTACAGAAACCGGGATAAGCTCCGGCCTGAGGGGCCACTTAGGCTTGTATGCCGACTTTACCTTAATGTTCAAAGAAAATGCCAGACCTATTGTTACTTAAAGCAACTAGAGCATATTCTACAGTAGTTGTATTGTGAACTTTGTCCTTTTGATATGCAAATTAAGGTATTTTAAATTCATTCTGTAGATTTTGTAACATGGGATACCCTGTTATAGGTTGCAGATGCTTATAACAGTATTTCTAGAACTCTGTTTGAAGCACCTGAACTATTGTAGGCTGTTATTGTGATGATTATGCAAGCAAAAAGAATTTACTTCTTTATAATTACAATAAACAAGTGAATTTCTATCCTTTCTCTTGCATTGTCGTTTGGTAGATCATGTCCTCAGGAAGCCCTCATTTTGTCTGCCAGTAAAAAGTCCAGTTATTGTGTTGGTGAGGCAAATCCACTAGTCTTGGCTTATCTAATGGGAATTAGTTTTTGTGGTACTAATGAGTTGTGTCTATTTTGACTTATGGGGAGGGGTGGAGTGGGGGGGCTTAGTGGTTTTGCTTGATACTGGATTGAATGGTCTGGTCTTGAGCAAGTTACTCACAGAATGCCTCTTCCATCCAGGTGTATAAATGGCTACTAACATTGAATGGTTGTGGTACCCTGCTCATCTCATCCAGGGAGACATAGGAGTCTTTTTAATTAATCATTTAATGTTAACTAAGGAAACCAGAGATAAGTGGAAGCCTGATGGATCACTAGGCTTGAATTTAGACTTCACCTAAAATTCGCACCCGCACAAACCAACATGTATATTGATGAATATTGAAATGTTTTCAATTGAAACATAATTTATAGTTTTGTGTAGGCAAATTGTTTTCCAGTGTTCATCAAGACAATTCATGGCCCTAATAGGTAATAATTAGTGCTATTGATAGTAAAGTAGAGAACTAAATTTATTTGATTGATCAACGGTTGAAGAATTGAATCTTGATCCATTGTTTTGATGATTTTGTGGGTTCGCTTTGTTACACAAAATTTTCACAAAGCTGAAAAAGGTTCAAGTAACTACAGTTAACTCGGGTGATTAAATATTAACAATTAAATTTACTTGAATTTTAAGAATTGTTTCAATTAGCTTTGTAACTGAACAGATTACCAGTGATTCATTCATTACAACTACAATCTAGACTGCTTTGCAGTGACTAAATCTGCAGTAATTACATTTTTTAACTGTGTGAATTACCACGAATATTTGCTACTGCTTGGGATCTGATTTCTGTGTGTGTTAGGCTTGTGGTTTAGTGTGATTTAGTAGGTACATGTAGAGTTGAAGTGTGTTGTTTTGCATAGGAATGCCAGACTACAAGGGTGATTTAAACACAGGATTATGTAGATGTACTATAATTACTGTTTTCTGTTTTGTAGCTTTCACTATTCAGCACAAGTGATAATGCTGTTGCATATTAAATAAAATCACTTAATGCACTGAAAAGTAATAGCATGTGTCTGGATCTTGCATGGCCTCAAGATGAAAGGTTTAGACCCAACCCAATTCTCAAATATGTAACAACAATACCCAGCAAATAGAGTGTGTTCATTGTCACGTAATAAAAAATAAAATCAAAAACCATTCAGTGGATAAAGTCAAGAAATTGTAATATTATAGACGATAAACAAAGAAAGCAGTTCTCCAAGTTTAAGGTGTGTGCGTTGTCCCAAAGTTGAGCTATTCGTCAAAATGTTCCGCGCAAAATTATAGAGCCTAGTATGGAGCCGCCATGTTGGAGGACCTCCTTAGTCCTTCAGTATGGCGGCCGGAAAATAGCGTAAACATTTGGAACTTACTTTGGCTATCTAGACGACTGATTACCAGAACCGAACCAAAAAACATTTACAAAAACACTTTTCCTAATACTGTAACTCCTAAAATGGCCAAAAATCACGAGATAAGTATATTTTTCGACAAACGCGATCTTAGCTTCATGTCACGCACCGCCGTAACCCCAAAATTCAAAATGCGCTGGTTTCCAAATGAAGGACGCTATTGAGCTGGAAAGTTGCAAACAGATATTAATTTAGTACCTCATGCCTGATGAGGATTAAACCTTTAGGGGCTTTTTAGTTTTGGATTTGAGAATTTGATGACGTCGCGTGAACACACTCTACAAGATTTTCCTCACCCCTCTGTGATAAGCTACAGTATAATGTAATGTTTTGATCGTTTCTATTTTTAGCCAATGACTTGAAGAAAAAGAAAGAGAAACAATGTCTCAGTCTCAAGGACATGGAGAATCGCTCTTCAGAGAAAGAAATGGATCTAATGGAGGCTTACACAGAAAAGACTTCCAAAGAAGAGGTAAAAACAGTGTCATATCTGCAGCTAGCACACACTTAAACATTGTCAGCAACATACAATACATTGTCTGTGCCAGTATTTTATGTTATTTTAAATCTCATCTATTATTTAAAATAAGGAGTTTAAACTGGCCTAATTACTCCTTTGTACAGAGTACAGAGTACAGAGTGCACTATTGGGATGGTCTAGGGGCACTAAGGCGCTATGGCAATGTGGGTGTATACTTAAATGGGGAGGGGGGTTTCGAGCTAGGTACCCGTGTACTCTACGCAAAACCAAGATTACTTACGTTACTTCTTACATGATTAGACAAGACTATACATATATGTTTTCACAAATCTCTTGCTATCCTTGTGGTGCTATTTTCTTGAGAACAAAAGCAATTTGCTTGAAATGCATGTGTAGACGTCAGTCTCAACTATATCATAGGTGAAAGATGCATTTCATACGGGATTTGACACGAACGTTGAGTGCCTTTCCTTGTGGTAGAGCACAACACGAAGGACGCATGTATTCTAGCATGCTATTGTGATAAACAATGTTCTAGATTTCAGATCCGTGCATTTTTTTTGTTGAGTTATGCCACACTCTCGTTTAGACCAGAGATAGCAGCTATATTTCAGGTAACGCCGGTTCTCTTTTTTACTCGAATTTCCGTAGGAAAGCTTGAGTCTAACAATGCAAGCCGTTTTTGCTCATGGATGACGCAGTCATTCTATGAGCCTAGGCGGTCCAATGGCACTCACTCACTCACTGACACTCACTCACTTACTCGATTCTGATTAATTTATTCATTAAAGTTGGATTAAACATTTTACTTGTACCTCCCCTAAGTATTGTTTTTGTCCCAAAGACTTCTGGGCATACGTTTGGCTGGTTTTATGGGGGTGCTAAAACTGAAGAAAAATATTTGTCATTGCGTAACGTGGCACGGAGGTTGAAGATGGTTTTTCGTTCGATGTGTAAACAGGGACCCCTTCGGAGGTTTAAAAATGCTAAGGAACACTAGTTGTGTCAAATCAACATCGAAATCCTCAATGTGGTAATACTTGCATCGAAATATTAAAAGCTACGATGTCTATCAACCGGGGGCCGTGGACGAATAGACGGGATCGTTTAACTAGTTTTAATGTCACCCGGAGGAGCAATGATGTAGATGCTGTGTCTTCTGGAAGCTAAGGTAAGCTTCCTTGTTGTATCGTTTGTTTTTCTTTAAAAACTATGACTATAGGAGCACTTTTGAGTACTAGTAATCAGATTCTTTCGTTTGGAAACTGCTTGACATTGAATCAAAACTTTGCTTGTCAGATAGAGATGATACATATTAGCTTCGTGATTTACAATTTAAAGAAGTATCAGTCAAACATTAGAATTTGCTTTAGTACTACTGTGTACATTAAGAATGATTTGAATTGTACTAAATTTCCATTCTGATAGACAAGTATGATTTTGAAATTACTGTTACGGTTCCAAATAATCATGTCATTGGTATCTAACGCTCGAAAACTTAAGTTACCGGCAATTTCACAGTTAATTGATGCTCTTACTCCTCTTCGCATCTCAGTATTAATATAACGTACAATTCCAGCTATACTGCTTAGGGATTGCACTATTGATCTAATGCAGGCAAATACAGAACAAAAGGCTCTAATAAAATATCTTTCTTAAAACAGAGAAAGGATACACTCAGTTGAATAACCGGTCACTACTGACTACCATACACAGATACCTTTTGTTTATAACAATTTTATACCAATGTACCACAATGTGCACAGTCAGTAGTTATCTTGGAGTCTTACTGCGGTGATCATAAACCTATTTATATTTCCATGAAAGCTGTTTGAATTTTTGGGAAAAAAATTTACTATCAAGTGTGTTCATTGCCGTGTAATAAAAAATAAAATCGAAAACCATTCAGTGGATAAAGTCAAAAAATTGTAATATTATAGACGATAAACAAAGAAGGCAGTTCTCCAAGTTTAAGGTGTGTGCATTGCGTTGTCCCAAAGTTGAGCTATTCATTGAAATGTTCCGCGCAAAATTATAGAGCCTAGTATGGAGCCGCCATGTTGGAGGACCTCCTTAGTCCTCTAGTATGGCGGCCGAAAATAGTGTAAAAATTTGGAACTTACTTTGGCTATCTAGATGACTGATTACCAGAACCGAACCAAAAAACATTTACAAGAACACTTTTCCTAATACTTTAACTCCTAAAATGGCCAAAAATCACGACAAATGCGATCTTAGCTTCATGTCACGCACCGCCGTAACTCCAAAATTCAAAATGTGCTGGTTTCCAAACGAAGGACACTATTAGAGTTGGAAAGTTGCAAACAGATATAAATTTAGTACCTCTTATGCCTGATGAGGATTAAACCTTTAGGGGCTTTTTAGTTTTGGATTTGAGAATTTGATGACGTCACGTGAACACACTCTATTAATTTTTATCATAAAAGATCATTGTATATTTAATTTAGCTGAATATGAAACTCTACATGCCAAATCAGTAAATCTCTAAATGTAACAAGTAACTAATGGATCACATATAGAAAATTTCAGAAAATTTATTGGCAAAAACAAAGAATGTTTTTGAATTTCCTGTACTTTCATGTTCCTAAATTCCTTCTCCTTCGGCAGCAAATTAAAGATGTACATGTATACTTTTTCTGCCTTTATTGTTATATCCTTTTAAAATATGTGACTAATATCTTGATTGTGTCTTGCAGGTGTCTTGGTTTTGTCGCAACATGGAAGACTTCATGTGGAAAGCCTTGAGACTCCTTCATGAGATATAAAAACCCTCAACTTGTCACGAAATTGAGCAAATTTTATGCGTGTCAAGTTGTGAGTTTGACAAACGAGCAGCAAAGCCAAAGTATGTTGCTCAATGTAGATCCGCCCTCTACAATTCATAACAACAAGTTGATCACGCAAGATGAACAACTTGAAACATCAGCCAAGTTAAGAGTTTTTGAATTTCTATCTCATCATTGCATTTTCTTTTGCAATTGTTTATTTTAGATTTAGAAGAATAAATATTTGAACTTCTTTCAGATAAATCTGCAAAAGTTGAGATAAAATGCTATATATATAGACCTGGGATTTTGTATCACATTTGCTGCTTCCACCATGGTAATTTCTAAAACATTTTCATTAGATTCTACAATGTGGATCATTAAATTCATAGTATCTGCTGTGACGATACGTCAGCTGTCATAATTAGCCGATCAGAGTTAAGCTCGACCATGTGCTTCTTGTCTAGTTGTTCGGGTTTTTCAACATGGCTGTACAGTTGGATGCTCCATGCTAAGAATAAAACTATTTTGTTGTTAGGTGATGCATCTGCTAATGGTATAGGATTCGTTCTAATGCAGAATGGCCAGCCAGTGTCCTATTCCAGTCGAGCCCTTACAGCATTTTAGAAACTATTCTCAAATTGAGAAAGAACTGCTGGCACAAGTCTTTGGTGTCGAGCGCAACCACCAGCATGTTTATGGCTGGAAAATCATGCTGTGGTCCGACCATAAACCCTTGGAGAGCATCTCCAAGAAGCCATTAGCAACAGCCCCTAAACGTCTGCAGAGGCTGCTTCTGCGATTACAGCAGTACGATGTAGAGATCCGTTGCAAGCCTGGTCCTGAAATGTATCTGGCTGACACGCTGTCACGTGCCTATCTGCCAACAACTACCCGTTCTCCAGCTGAAGAAGAGACTGAACGGATCCATGCAGTTGATTTCCTACCGATTTCAGAAATTCAGTGTGAAACTGCCGCAGACTCAGTACTGCAGTGCCTTACTCAAGTGATATTGAAAGGGTGGCCAGATCAGAAAGAAGCCCTACCCTCAGAATTGTACTCCTACTACATGGTGCGAGATGAGCTTACTGCTCAGGATGGAATACTATTCAAAGGTGTAACATGCATAATCCCTGTAGGCCTAAGGCCCAAGATACATGAACGACTCCATGGAGCCCACACAGGAGTTGAAGGCTGCCCTAGACGTGCCTGTGAAACCGTTTATTGGCATAACATGAATGCTGACCTGCAAGATTACATAACAAAGTGTGATGTGTGTTCCACCTATCAGAATGATCAACAGAAGGAACCTCTCATCTCTCACAAGATTACAAACCGTCCGTGGGAAACAGTTGGATGTGATATCCTCCACTTTGATGACAGAGACTACCTCTGTACAGTAGATTACTATTCCAGCTACTTTGAAATCGATCTTCTTAAGGTCAAAACTGGAAAAGAAGTGGTCCACATCCTGAAAAAACACTTCTCCACACATGGAATCCCCAACAAGTTGATGAGTGACAATGGTCCTCCTTACAGTTCCTATGAATTCCAACAGTTTGTGACAAGCTATGACATAGAACATGTTACTAGCTCTCCTCACAACCCGCAGAGTAATGGCAAGGTAGAAAATGCAGTCAAAATAGCCAAAGGTCTGTTGAAGAAATCCAAGGCAGCTGGATCAGATTTCTACCTAGCTTTGTTAGCATGGAGAAATACACCTACTGAAGGCCTGGAAAGTTCTCCAGCACGAAGAATGTTTGGTCGCCACACTAGGACACTGATTCCTATGACCAGTGAGCTGCTCAAACCCAAAATTGTTGAAAACATTCAAGCAAATCCAAGCCAAACACTACAACATCAGTGCCAAGGAACTTCCCCCTTTGAGCACAGGAGAAATTGTTCGTGTGAAGCCTACCGATAGATCCGGCCAATGGTTCAAAGCTTGTGTCGAGCAGCAAGTGGATGTGAGATCATATGAAGTGAGGACTGAGGATGGAAAGATTTTCAGGAGAAATCGCAGACACCTCAGAAACAGCAAGGAACCAGCATACACTGGGGGCAACCCTGAGCCCATCCAGATTCCAGACAAGACCCACCTATTTCAAAGTCACACCAGCTCCAAGTCTACTGTCAGTTCTCCAAGAACCAGTGCCCCTTTGGAGGTGCCACCACCGAAGGAGCCTCATGCAACAACTTATTCCAAGAAGCCTGAGAGTAGTCCTAAGCCAGTGGACATGCCTAAACAGTGTTCAGCCCCGAAACCACCAGTTGATCGTCCAGTTACCCACAGTGGTCGTCGTACATGTCAGTTTCATCGGTTATAAGGGAACTGCTGATTGGCTTCTTGTATTTTAAAGTGGATTGCTGATAGGCTAATTCTCTATCCGAACCACCGAGCAAAACTTCTCAAGTGCTTTGAAGAATGTGAAGGCTGCCTATTGGTAGCAATCATACTGCAGACCAGTCATAGATCTCAAGAATGTAGCATCTCTAAGTTTCAATTGCAAGCATGGAACTGACAACCTCTAGGACAAGATCAAAGTGTTTGTACCACTGTCTGCAATTCCCTGAAGCAAGGGGGAAATTAGGGTCCAGGAAAAAAATTTGGATTTTTTTTTTAAATTGTAAATTAATTGGTGTGCTTCCTTTTTAAGGCTTAGGTTTGCAATATATTAGTAATACGAGGAAAAACGGCTTTGATGAGTTCTGGGGTGCACCAGGTACCACATAATTGTTGTTGCTTGGGAGTGTGGGAACAAGGATGGGATTTGTCTAATAGTGTTTTGGACATTTCTTCTTGAACGCAACTATTGCAGAGGGGAATGGTGAGTTTGCCACAGTGTCTGTAAGGCAGGATGGGATGGTATAATTCGTAGGGAGGAAGAACATTGACTTTTGGCCATTCCGAAGTAATGATGGATATCTTGATCTTTTGGGTTGGCGATATTGTTTGGATGTCCCACGAGGTATTCGCAGTTCACCCAAGGGTACAGAGAGATGATGTCGACGCATTGAATTTTTTATCCTGGTACTACAGTGTGGTGGAGTTTGAAGGCATTGCTTCTACCTCTGAAGAAGGCGTCTCTGGGTTTGAGCGGCTCAATTATTTTGAGAGTGTTGAGAAATTGTTGCAGGTCTTGACTGGTTTTGACCTCTGTGTCCCAGTCGCATTCCCATTGTACTTTGACATTGTAACCAAGTTGTTTGAGCAGTCTGTGTTTTCGGAGTGTGCACTCGTACACTTCTTGCATGGTTCAGCGTGGACACCCGCGCCATAGACAACCATGGAACTGGTATACGGTGAGACGGTGAGTGATTGGATCACATGAGTCGTATCTGTCGACAAGGTGGTTAGCGATACATACTTCACCCCCGTTTTGTACGGTGCGAATGTGATCTCTGGACGAATGTGGGAGTTGATGTTCACACCAAGTGAGCCACTTGAGAGCTTTGATGGACTGATTGTAACGTGATCCGTGCCATCCTTGTGGTGGTTGGGAGGCAATGGTGTTGATGGGCACGAGTTTTTTTGCACCAGAAGCGATTGCAAGTGGAGGCAATGGTGACACACTTTTCAATGGGTCAAAGCCCACGTGTTGCATGAACTCTTCACAAAACTTTTGACATCCGGCTTTGGGGAGTTTGACATCAGATTCGCAGTTGGCTTGCATTTCTCATTGCATGACAAAGTGGTAATTGGCATTGACCTTCGCTTGGTACCATTGTTTGAATTCACCTTTCTTTTTGGCTGACATGCCATCAGGATCATACATTTCTTTGGGCGGCATGGGTCCTTCGTAATGTTGGTTGTCTTGCATGTTGAATTTGTGAGGGAAGAAACCCTTGCACAGTTCAGTGATTCCGAAGTTGGCGGGGAAGTTGGACAGAGGAAATAGTAGGAAACACAGAGAGTCTTTGAAAGTCAGTCTGTCTGATTTGAGAGACAGTACTTTGGTTCCCACAGTGATTTGATCTGTGCCTTCTCTATGTTTGGCATAACAGTGTTGTAGAATGAACATACCATCGTACCCTTTGTGGAATATGACAATGACCTATCGGTCGCCACTGTCCATGTCCACAATGGATGGCAATGGATTCATGATTTTCAAACATGTCAGCGGTGCAGTCGGGACCATAGAAGAAATGAGTGTCATCGTTTTCATCATCTTCTAGACATAGCAGGATGGGGGTTTGATTGCCATCTTCGTCGGTGATGGCTTTGTAATCGCAGTAAACTTGCAGAGGCGGTTCTCTCCCGGCCCAGACATACCCTTCTTCTTCATCTCCTATGTATGGATGACATCCTAAGTCTTGGATTTTGATTCTTTTGAGCTTGGGATCATCTCAATTTTCTGGGAGACATTGAATGTAACATTGGTGGGTTGCAAGTTCAACTTGTTTCTTGCAAACAAGACATACTCCCCATTCACACTGGTGTTCGTCGGCAGGTGTTCCACATTATGGCCATGAGTCCAGTTGGGACACTTTTTGATGGTGTCACATACGGAGCATATGTTGATGGCAATGCGCATCAGATGGTGTGCGTAGAAGTCTTCTCAGAAGAATTCGCTATAGCACAGTCTGCAAATGGACCGGGGTGTAGGAAGATTTCCTGCCCTCAGGGGTTTTTTGGCCTTTCAGCGTTCATGTAGCAGAGCACCATTTACCGTGGCATGTATGATGATTGAAATCTTCAGTATTGTACCCTTGATTACAATCATCGCAGAAGTAAGATCAGCTGAGGAAACCTTTGAATGAATTACATCCATCATAGTGTTCACCCTCTTTGATGAGTCGTATAATCTTGTTGGACGGAATGGGTCCAGTGTAAATCAACATGTGTGGTGCATCAATGTTCATCACTTTGAGTTGGTAACTGGGTAAGGCAGCCTGAAATTGTTGAAGTTCACGTATTCCGCACGGACCTTCGAGAACCTCAGCCAATTGGTCAAGTTCCTTGGCACAGTGGGTTTGAATGGGTTGTCCTCGTAACATATTTTTGTAATCAGCATCCTTGGATCCACCATCGACGCGCGCTTTCATGCAACACAACCCCTCTTTGTTTTTGATGGTAGCACGTGATCTTTTTGAGATGCCACGAACGGCGGCAGTGCAGGGTTTTTATCGTTTTCCGTTACTGCTTGTTGGTAAGTTTCAAAGTGTTCACTACCGTCTTTGAATACGCGCACCGCGAAGGTGTTGGATTGGAAGGCATGTGTAAAGTTGTTGGACTGCATGGTGAAATGTACAGTGGAATTGGCGTCAGGGTATTATGGGCCTCGATTTGTTGTTCAATGGCTCGTTGAAGGGCGTTGGTCATGTCAGTCCCAAGATCATCTTTGTTCGTGACATCACAGTGCTGTTTGAGAGTGGCTTCAAATCGTTTGTTGAGCATGTTTTTCCAGTTACGACATGCGCCCACATGATGCAAATCGAGGAGACGGCTTGTTGTGACACCTCCTCCTGTCATGATAGCATCCAGGGATGGGTCAAACATCCATTGGTCATCATCGGAGAACGGTTCTTCTCTGTTGCGTTTTTTTTCTGGAAGAATCAAGGATGGTGCCAATGGCAGGGTCAAAGATCCAGTCATCATCATCGTCAAAGTGCCATTTATCATCATTCTGGAAGAAAATTCAAATGATGATTTGGTGATGACGCCTCAAAATGTTTGTGGCATGTGGAATGCTTTTTGAAATGGTACGGGGATGATGTTCGAGGAGACCGAGAATAGTACTGAGCTCATGGATGGTTTGAGGGGGTTGATTCCTGAGACCGAGGTGATAATCGAACTCTTCTTGTCTATTGATGTATTCCATTTTGTATTTTCCTTGCATTCTAACGTGATGATGTGGTTGCATGGTGATATACATCACTTTTGACAATAACGACTTGTACAGTTTGCAAATGTTTGTATCTCTGTGAATCCCCAACCCCAGGCCTCTTTGTATCTGTGGTAAGTGTCCATTTCATTGAGAACATTGCTCCATTGTCTTTTTCGTTCCAAGTCAATCTTGAGCTTTAGCCAGAGCCAACACGTATTCTTTTAGTTCCAGGGGTAACCAATCCCCTGTGAAAGAGTTTTTATAACTTAGGATGTTTGCAATTACATCGCCAAAGAACCTTCTTTATGGGTCCTATTCCCCATTCTTGCACATTGTCAAGGATTTCTTCGTGAAGACTGCACAACAGTTTGTCGTTTCTATGGTCGATTATGTGTTGTGAAACAGCTAACAAAATCACGCGTTACTGGATTTCTGGTGGCAACCAATCCCAGTAACTCTGTGAAAAAATTAGTCAACTTTATTTTCACGAGATATTGAGCGTTTTGGATGTTTTATGACGTCTATGACTTCTTGCATGCGATCATCCATCCCTCCGAGATATATGAGATCTTTTTTATGCTTCCTAAATAATTTGACTGGATAGGATGTTACATTGATGTAAATATGTTGTTCTTGAATAGGACAAAACAAATTATTCTGTGTTGAACATGTGTTTTCATGGTTAAGAATCCCATCCCCCACTTTTTCTGGTGAAGATTGTATTGTAAATCTTGTGCAAAGCTAACACGTATTCTTGTATTTCTGGGGGTAGCCAATCCCAATAACTCTGTGAAAGAATGAATTTTTCATGACGTTTTACATGATTCCTGTAAACACTTTTTTTGTGTGAATTTCATCTAACACGTAATGGGTTCGACGATGCATGTGCCCTAATGACGCGCTGAGTGTGACTTTTTCATTGTCATAGCTTGATATGAATGTGAAATTTTCTTCCATTTCAACATGAGGATGGGGACGCATTGAACATCTGTGACATATGCAATTTGCACATGTTTTCAGTTCAATGGTGCCTAAGCCCCAGGCTTCTTTGTATTTGTGGTGTAATGAAATTTCGCGTATGACTTCTGTTCATTGTCTCTTTAATCGTTCTGAATCAATTTTGTGTTGGGCTTTGGCCAAAGCTGACACGTCTTTTAGTTCCAGTGGTAACCAATTCCAATAACTCTGAAAAGATATGGGGTTTAGAAATTAAAATTAAAAATTGGTCCGTTTTTGGTGGGAGCGGCAGAGTGGCGCGGTGGAGAGTGTGCTGGGCTCACAACCGAGAGGTCCAAGGATCAAAACCTTGCTCTGCTTGCTTTTTTCACAACAATTTTTGTTTTTAGTATTCTTGCAAAAATGACTTAACATGATTTAATCTTGAAAGGGCGTTCACGTAACTATGGCCTAAGTATACACTCTGTTTAGTAAACTCATAATAGTCTATAATGTCCTGTGATAACGAAAATCTTTTTCGGGCAGTTTTAGTCATGTCTGAATCTCCTGGGGTAAGGCAGCATTTCTCAAAGATATATCTGGATCTGGAATTTTAGCTCCACTTATCTCCATCTTTAGATTGGGTCCCAACTGATAGTTCCCATCGTCGTTTTCCAGAATCCATTTTATTTGATGACGCAAATCTTTGTTGATTCCGAAAGTGATCTTTCTGTTTGGATCCGCTTGGTTGAATGTTTCCAAGTTGTCGATCAATAATTCATATGAAATTCATGTAAGACAAATTCTTTGAATCCGATCCGGCTGGATTGGAAAGCAAACACCAGCCCTTGAGAACATCCGTGTTGGCATGACCCATAATCAGTCTTTGAGTCTCGAAGAAATTGACAACGTTCTTCATCAAACCCACACCATCCAGTCCTGCAAAATTCACACTAGAGTTTTCAGACGTGAAATTCTCTTCTCTTTGTCTCACTCGGAAAGTCGAACTCTCTCTTGAAGCCTCCCCCAATTTTTTCTTGGTTACAAACCATTTCATGGTGAACAGCGGTTCATCATTCAACATGAATTTCGGTAATACAGCATTGGTGCCGGGCAACAAGATGCTTGTCGACCCCACCCTCCAATCAGGACCTAGTCAAATAGGTTCAGGCACACGAATCTTGAATGAATTGGACTTGTTATTTAGATACTCTTTCTTACTGCCATTGATTGAGAACTTGATATAAAAATCATTGGAACTCATCGTTTGAAATGTAATGTCACTACTGTGTCGCCAGGCTCAAAGTTCACCAAGGATCCGTTGCTCTAGCTCACTTCCACATCTATTTCCATCACTTCACTGCGCAGCAGAATATATTGGATGTGCTTGGGTTCGTAACCGATCTCTTCCGGGTTGTGTGGCACTTCTCTGAGTAGATCTGTGACCTTGTCACCAGTAATGACACTTCGACCCGCATTCGAGTACAGGTTCAAGGGACATTTCGGTATGTGGTAAGGGATATGGGAATGATCACCAAACGCTTTGTCGCAACTTCAATCCAAATTTGTGAACACCCAGTTGACGAATACACTCAAGTACAAATAGTTGTCATCCGTCTTGTAATAAAATTTTTCATAATTGGGTTGATCAAATTCTCCAATCGTTTCTTTAGGTATGTCTCCAGGTTCTGGCGTCCGATCTTTTGGAATCTCTTTTCTCAAATTAGGACCCAGTAAATAATCTCTCTCAGAATAAATATTATACCGTCTGCATTCAACCCATTTCATCTTGATGGCCTACTCCAAACTTATCCTGACACTGGGAAACAATTGGGAATCAGCACCAAGTTCAGTAGCCGTTCTTGAAGTGTCAAGGACACATTCTCCATTTTCCATGGGTTTCATCACAATGTACTTCAGCATTGGTGAATGGTACTCGAAGCAATCATTGTCCTGTTTGAACTCCACACAATCATTCTTGTCTTTAATTCTGTGTCAAGATCATCTCATGGTCTTTTTCATATTCGATGAAATCACCAATCTCCACCTGATATCCAATGGACCACAAATACCGATTTCGTATTTCATTCATCAACTCCCTTCCACTCCTTGGAATGTTGGCCAAATCTTGCGAATTTGCGAATACTGCTTGATGACCATAATCATAGATTTCGACATAATTTTCATTCCAATGCTTGGATTCTTCAGTCCATCCCTCATACCAAATGAATCGAAACAGGAACGGATTTGTCAAATTCATCTGTTTCTGATTTGACCCCGATCCAACGGTCCTGTTCAACATCGGTAACGTGATACTGCTCAATCCCACTTTCCATTCAAGTTCTCTGAACACCAATACATTAGGCAAACGGTTCTTGAACTTGTTAGAAGCATTGTCCCGAAACTCATCGGTACTGGCATTGCTTTTCACTTGCACTTAAAACTCCGTCATTTCTTCAAAGCACCTTTGTCAAGCCAGGTGTCATACTTATCTGGCCAACCTTTCCAACACACCAAGACTATTTCCCTTATGTCACACGATTTTTTCGTTGCGGAAGAGATCATCATCTTTCAAAGTCACTTTTTGCAAATCTTGGGTGCAAAACGTCCTTTCAGTGGGTCACAGTTGGGATCCCAAGGGTCGCAAGGGGGTATCACAATCCCATTCCCGTCAGTTTCTCAAAAAGCTCTTCGCATCTTGAACATAGGGCCTCCCAAACTCTCTCCTCATTAGTCACAGACATGTTGCACAAAATACTTTTTTATTTTCACAATACTCAACTCATATACAAAAAATCAGTTCATCCTTATTGGTTTTACAATAGCAATCTATTCATGATTGGTCACTGTCCTTCTAATTGGGGTGAATGTGATCCAAATCTTCAAAGGACCTGGAGCAGAAATGTTTACAGTCCCCATCTCTACATTTCTCATTCTTTTCATATTCAGGTCTCCATCTCAAGGCTTGAAACACATCTCCATTGACATAAAATGCCTGACGCATCCCTTCCTTACATCCATTGCACAACTCATGATCTTCCGCTTCCATGGCATGAAAAAAAACGATCCTTCCACAAATCATGTTGATGCATGACGTCATTAATCAATGTTTCCAACTCATAACACAAATCCCTGTAATCACCGGTAAATTCAACCCCAGACTTCACGTTAGATGCCTCTTGTTCCCTCCTGAACAATCAATTCATCATAGCTTTCCCGAACCGCATAGGTTCCATCAGGTCATGGATGGCCTCAACCATTTCATGTAGAAGGAACTTATCCGTGGAAATCAGACAATTACAATTCGCATTCATGACTGGGGGCCTCTCAGATATGAACTTGAAAAAATAACCTCCAATACGTGTGTAAAACACCACCTGATATACAGTTGTATTATTCAGTTGATACACAGATGTACAGTCTGGTTCTTCTTCATCAAATCCTAAATCATACCTCCCCAATCGGGACATTTCTCCCAAAGCAATCTAAGAGTCAACGCATTACACTCACGACCCACGCAATAGTCACCGACTGTCCTGTCACTGAAAAGGTCATCAAAAATGTACAAAGTCAAACCAGTCCACTCAAAGGAGTTGTCCATGGGTTTCACATCCACATAAGCAAGGCTCTTCATCAAATCCCTTATCCGGTCAGAATTCCTGTAATATGTCATCTTCATGTCCTCTCCTCAGTTTATCAAAAAATGACACTGCCCGATCAGCAACGCGGTTTATATAATCTCCAACTCAAAAGTCCTAGATTGGACATTAATTTCACTGACACCTTATTGGGTAAGAAAATCTATCCTGATTGGACTACGACTCAGGATTGGTCAGATTCATGAATCAATGATTGAACAACATGTTCAAATCGCACATCATTAGTCGTCAAAAATGTATTTCATGAGTTGCATGTGAAACTCAAAAACATTTCATATCCAGAAGTCAATCATGCCGATGATCAAAGCACTTCCAGTGTCGATGATCGAAGTACTTCCAGATGTTATTCCCAACAACGATCCACAAGTCCAATCCAACGAAGTCACAACTGCTGTTTCAGTCAAGATAAGTCAAGCCCACGAAAATGGTGAACTCCCGACGGTAAAATACATGCGAGAGATCAGTTATGGTCACCACCCAAGTACCAGAAAAGAAAGACGTAAAAGAGAAAGTGTAAGAAGTCGAGCACACAACCCAGAAAAAGGTCCAAGAAAGACATTCCAGCAATCACGAACATGACAGTATTTAGAGAAGCACCTCCAGTTGTGGATGAGAATGGAGAACATTCAGAAGGGCAAGTACTGGAAGAGTTCAACACCGATGAATTATTGTCAATCTGCACAAGCCACCTCCTCACTGCCTTCGCTGTGTTGTGCCATGAAATATGGCAGCGTCAAGACACCTGATGGAAGCGATTGGGAATACTACCGTGTCGAACAACCTGGTGGCAACCAAGTGCTATGTAACATGTGGAGTTAACAAATTGGCCGATTACCTGCAACGTGTGCAAGATCAAACTCACCCATGCTACCGTAAAATCGCACCTGAACGTTTCCTGTGTGAGTGCAACAAGTCCCTGATACTGGCTGCATCACACTCAGAGAACAACCCAGGCCGTCTCTACCTCAAATGCCCCAAGCGCACTTGCAAGTTCTTCCAGTGGATTGACGAACCACCCTGTGGCCACGCTGAGGAACTTTTGATCAAGGGAGTCATTGTAAAAGAGTTGTTGTAAAAAAGATGAAATAAAAAGTTCGTGAAAAAAACATTTTTTTTCTTTTTGACTCAGAAAACCAGGGCATTGGGGGGTATCCCCCCATGTGTACCCGACCCGACCTGCAGACTGAGCCCCAATTTGGGTGAGAGTATATAACGCAGACGACTCAGAACCCTCGTCACTCCAAGTTTTCAACTGTTATGAGCGCCTTGAGAAAAGAGAGAGAGAAGAGGTAAAACAGAAGAACAACCAGGTATGGAAGATTTAAATAGAATTGGAAGCAAACTAAAGAAGATACACGGGTGGGTCCTCATCATGATGTATGCCGAAAAGGGAAATTATGAAAAACCCTTCTTCTTTGTAGCGAACGAAAAGCAACAACATATAACATCTTAACATCTCAACATCTTATCCTTAAACGAACTTTATTAATCATTGTTACACGTTTTGTCATCAGAGTCAATTAAAAAACTGTTCATCACAAAAATTGTCTCTTCATCTCTCAGCTTCTTCAGTATCCGTTTCTTCACCATCGAACAAACAGCTTTCGAACACCTTGAAGGCAGCTTCCTCTTTTTGCTCCACGGGAGTTGGCAGCCACACGTTCCAAGCAGATCTGAAACTTTTGTCCAATTTCAAAAGGTTCACTTTATTATTCATACTGTGAGCAGGGCACTTCAGCATTCGTTCAGCAATACTTCTCCTAAACTTATCCATCTCCTCTGCCAATCGAATTTTAGACTCCTCGAAAACGGCTCTCACAATAGAAAACAGCAAACCGGCAAAACTGTCATCTCCACCAAAACAGCACTTCAGCTCCTCTTCCTCCGGCTTCACTTCTTCCTCTGGCTTGGGTGTCGCACTGCACTCTTCTTGAATATCTGGAGCCATCATTGTCGTCTTCACGATACAAAATGTTCAAAACAAAACAAAATTCTATTTATAAAAAATCATCTCGATCCTCATTGGAGCACAAGTCAACCAATCATTTTTCACTTTGTACAACCATTTTCACTTCCGGTTTCCTTATTTGGGCATAAAAAACCCGTTTTTTTCATGGTCACGTGATTATCGGACGCCATCTTGGATATGCAAATTAGAAATCCAGCAATCTGATTGGTCGAGAGCATTTCTTTATGATATGCACTATTTACTACTATCAAGTTTACCAGTACCCATTTATACACCTTAAAAGAGGTAGAGGAATATTTTTAGTTGGATGTAGAAGCTTATTGAAGGGAGTTGTGGGAGATTCAAGTACTTATGACCTCAATTCAGAAAATGCAATGTCGAGAGATGTCATGATTACTCAAACACCTGGAATTTGAACCAATAGGGCAATATTGGTTATGCCCTATCACTTTTGGACAATCAGTAAAATAATTGTGAAGGACAAATGTTACAGAGTGCAGTTTGATAATTTACAGTGTGCTTGTTTTTTTGTGTACCAATATAGTATAAATTAATTGGTTACAAATATCCTTACATTAGCACAGTAACAGCTAATATTGTACTCTGCTAGCAAGAAATATTTATGACATTTATGGAAAAAAACGTTCTTTCCATGAAATTTTACAAATCTTTGTGAAAGAAAACCCACACACGCACTGGTCGACACTCACTCAAATCAGTTTCAAGAAACTAATCCCTGTCATATCTTGCATTAAAAATAACTTTTATGAGAAAAACAAATATGAAATATTAAAAAGACTTACACTCGCAACATTGTACTCTATTTTGTGAGGTGTTGAGAAACTTAAAAAGACATTGGCGAACGAAACCAATCCTTTGGCGAACCGACAAAGAGGAATGTTGGTGATTGAAATTTGGCGAAAAAAACTCAGCAAAACGAAAGCGAAACGGTACAACTCTTGCTGTCTCAAAAGCAACAAATAAAAATCTTATCACTACAATGGGCAATGCTTTGCTAATCAACTTACAGATTTTGAAAATGATCTCCTTTACTTTACAGCACAACACAGGACCAAAAGCACATTATCTTAACGACAAAAACTCAACTGAGAAATAGTTGACTCTCCAATACCAACGCCATTGCACGCCACTGACAACTAACAGGTCACGTGACAGAGGGCGGTTGATAATATAGTTAATTTGCAATGTATTATGGGAAGCGCTTCCAGACCCTTCTCCCCCCTGCGTCCGGGTGGTAGAGTTTGGTTGAGATTAGGATCGTATAAAACTGAAAATCTGAAATAAAACCGATAAATGTTCCAAACACAATCCGCAGATTGGACCACTTTTAGACTTACAAACTCGATGACATAGCAGCTATTTCTCTTCTAAGAAGAGAAGTAGCTGCAAAATCGAACTACGTGACTATGTGATAATTAGATTAGTTCTTGTGAAAATTTGCGTTTTGAGTCAACAAAATCGTTTCTCTTCTGACTTTTCTATCAGACTTTTAACTTAATGTAATTTATCGTCAACAGTGACAATATACACCTGTGTTATATAACATATATATAACAGTATCTTGTTGCATACCTTAATGAGGAAAACAAAAGTATCAAGTTACAAAAGGCGTTAAAAGTAACCCTAACCTAAGCCTTGTAAGAAAATACTAAGATTATGTGTTATCAAGTTTTTGTCTTGGAAAAGGCCTAGTTGACTACCAGTGGAAAGATCGGCAGGGGTGAGGACCTATGTGACCACTTTATCATAGCCATAAATTGTACTCTGGACTATTTGAGATTCTCTCACCAGTTATAATTTCAAATATATATCCTTTATCTAGTCTTATTTTGATAACATGTGTTATTGAATTTGAGTAAAAAAATAATTGTGCGAGCTTGGGCATACCTTAAAATTAAAATCGTATGTCAGCTGAAAATGCAATCCAACTTCGTGGAGTCAACTCATAAAGGATATGTCAAAAAAATTGATGAAACCCTCTTCAGGCTTTAATTTCACAACTGCTTAAGTGAGCTGTCTTATTTTTCTAGCAAAATCCACTGCAAGGAATGTTTCTTGGATTTAATTTTTATTTTACATCATATACACTGTACATGTAAGTCTTTGTCAATTAGTCCACTTTAAGGTTGCCTATATCTTTTTGCTATAAACAAGGAAGATACAGTAGGTCAGAAAATGTTTTATTATGCTATATTACAGTAATTAACACCTTCAAATTGTGATTAAACTAGGTATTTTTGCAAATTTTCACTTGAGGTGGATTATTTAATCTGTTTTGTTTTACTCCTTTAGAACCAACCAATGCAAAGATTATCTGATGGAACAAGTAAACGAAAGTCTCCTCAGGAAAGAGTTGACCTTGAATTTGGACAAAGAGTTGTCACATGTGTTAACGATTATCTAACCAGAGGGACCGTACGTTATATTGGCCAAGAGCAGGGTCTAGATGGGAATTTGTTTACAATTGTAGGATTGGAAATGGTAGGTAATCCTTTATAATTATGTTCCGAAAACCTTTAAATTGCATTTCTTAACTTTTTAGTTTCCTCAATAAAAGAGTCTGCATTTTTTGTTATGTGCTAAATAAAGTTAATCTAATTCACAAAGCATCTGTTGGGATTTTCCAACTGTCGTCATATTAGATTCAATCATAATCTCTCAAAGTGTATGTGGTTTAAGATTGAGACATGTTGTAGTGGGCTTGTGATGTGGATGACTGGAAGTTGATAATTTAACTTACTAAGGTTGATAATCATATGACAATGACAAATCATGTTTTGCCTGAAATTTGCGCACACATTGCCTGCAAAAATGTTTGAGGCACGCAGTAAGAAATATTGACTGCACTTTTTTACCCTTATGCAGGATAAACGAGTTGGGAGAGGAACTGGCAAATATAAAGGACGACAGCTCTTTTGTTGTGAGACAGGTTTTGCAGTATTTGTTGATATAGAAAATCTTATTCTAGAGGAAGACATTGATGGAAACCACAAAGAAACTACATGTACAGGAACGAAACCACTGGATAAACAGGATGCTGCTCAGGAGCACATTCGGAAAGGTGACTCTTTGCGAGATCAATGAGTTATTATTACATATCATCAGGGAATCTGTAGACATTTGTTGTTTAATAGCTCCCGTCTTGGTGTGATGCAGTTAGCTCAGAAGTAGTTCAATTTGTTTGTACATTTTTTTTTCTGTATGATACAAAGTGCATCATGCAGAAAAAAATTTTGAGAATAATCCTGGAAATGAAATATATGCAAGGCAAATTGAATATTGACATCATCATCGAAATTTGCGTTCCTCCGAAAAATACTCAACGTGACACATGTAGCTGGCCGAGAATAATGTATTTAATCACCAAGAGTAGTAAAGGACGCCCGTTTGAGCAGTAACCTATCAGATTGCAGGACAATTGCCCAATTTGAGCTCTCGACCAATCAGATTGCAGGATTTGACCATGTGACCATCCATGTGGGCAAACATTTGTGACGTCATCAAAACCCGGAAGTGAAAATCACGTGACCGTGAAAAAAAACGGATTTTATGCCCAAAAAAGGACAAAACACCGGAAGTTGAAAAGTTAAACATGTTTTATTGACAATTCCCCCTGATATTTACAATACTATTCAAATGTCCTTCATGTATCCATACGGAAATGACATGAAAGAGTTCGGGTCAACGACGCGTTTGTTGAGGACGAGTCCGTAACGTTTCGTGCGTGTGGTGACTTTGAGGTGTTTGGTAGTTGGGTTTCTCCAGAAGAAATTGGGGTTGACCACATCAGTGTTGCGTCGTTCATTGAGAGGTTGAGTGATTTCGTCGAGTAGATTTTGCCGCATTACATCATAATTCAATTGCCGCGATCCACGTACATTGAGTGAGAATCCTAGGACTTTGCAGCAGACTTTCCCTTGCCGAGTTTTGCATCTGTTCTTGGGTCCCACAGACGTGAATTCGGTGGTGAAGTCTCTTTCGTCGACTTCGTTGGTCATGTCCCCTAGGGAATCTCCTAATGGGATTTTTGACTGTCCTGGTTTGCTGGTGTAGATGACGGAATCGGTGTCGAAGTATAGAACTCTTTGTTGAAGTTCTAAGGACTCATAGAGTTGAGTCACACATGACAAGTGGTGAAAGCAGCAATGTAGATGTTGACGTTCCTGTTGTCTGGTTGCTGGTCTTGGAGAGTGGCCCACACGATTTCGAGACTTTCCTCATTGCAGATTCTGACTAGTCGTATGCCGAGCAATGGGTGGGAGATGTAAGCGAAGAGATCGGCTGCATTGTAGACTGCATTGGTGGTAGGTTTGTGAAGATATTTGCCGAATTTTCCCCGGAAGCTGTTGAGCATGAGTTTAGCTGTGGCTTTGCGTGCAGGTTTTTCGCGATGAGAGCTGGATCGAGGTCGATGTTTTCATTCTGTTTGTATTGCGTAATGTAGCGTGCTTTGGTTTCGGGTGTGGTGGCCCAGCTGGGGTACCCTGCAGATTCTTGCTTGATTTTGAGCCATGTGTTCACGTCATCTGCGAAGAGACCTTTGACACGCTGCTCTGGTGGGAAATGCCAGACTTCGTGGATTTTGATGGTGCGGTATCCTACTTCGACAGCTTTGACGAGTTTTGGTGTGCACCAGGTACCGCGTGATTGTCGTTGCCCGAGAATGTGGGAACAACGATGTGATTTGTCCAACAGGTTTTTGGGCATTTCTTCTTGTTGGAGCTGGTCGTGTTTTCTGAGAGTGGATTCGTACACCTCTTGCAGGGAACGGCCAGCATGTACGATGGGAAAACTATCTATGTTTTCATGAAAACATTGTGGACTCCCGTGCCATAGACAGCCATGGAACTCGTACAAGGTGGGGAGACGAGTGATTGGATCGAATCCATCCACGAGGTGGTTAGCGATGCACATTTCACCTCCGTTTCGTACAGTGAGAATGTGATTTCTTGAGGAGCGTGGGAGTTGATGTTCACACCAAGTGAGCCACTTGAGGGCTTTGATGGACTGATTGGAACATGAACTGTGCCATCCTCGAGGTGGTTTGGATCAACGGTGTCGATGGGTACGAGGTTTTTTGCACCAGAAGCGATTGCAAGCAGAGGCAATGGTGACGCACTCTTCAATGGGGTCAAAGTCTGTGTGTTGCCTAAACTCTTTGCGAAACTTTTGACATCCAGCTTTGAGGAGTTTGACATCGGATTCGCAGTAGGCTTGCATTTCTCGTTGTATGACAAGCTGATAATTGTCATCGACCTTCTCTTGGTACCAACTTTCGAATTCAGCTTTCTTTTTGGCCGACATGCCATCAGGATCGTACATGTCTTTGGGCGCCATGGGTACCTCGTAATGTTGGTTTTCTTGCACGTTGAATTTGTGAGGGAAGAATCCCTTACACAGTTTAGTGATCTCGAAGGTGGCGGGGAAATTGGCCAGCGGAAATGGTAGAAAACACAGAGAGTCTTTGAAAGTCAGTCTGTCTGATTTGAGAGACAGTATTTGGTTCCCACGGTGATTTGGTCCGTGACTTCTCGATGTTTGGCATAACAGTGTTGTAGAATAAACATACCATCGTACCCTTTCAGATTGTGAAATATGACAATGACATCTCGGTCAGCACCGTCCATGTCCACGGCGAGGGATTCGAGATGGTCAAACATGTCAGCGGTGCAGTTGGGACCTAGAAGAAATGTGTGTTGTCGCTTTCATTATCTTCGAGACATAGCAGGATGGAGGTTTGATTACCTTCTGTGTCGGTGGTGGCTTCATAATCGCAGTACACTTGCAGAGGTGGTTCTTGTTCGACCCATGCATACTCTTCTTCATTTTCGTCCTCTATGTAGGGTCTACAGCCTACATCTTGGATTTTGATCCGTTTAAGTTTGGGATCATCTTCATTTTCTGGTAGACGTTGAATGTAACATTGGTGTGTGTCCAATTTGACTTGTTTCTCGCAGTTTGAACATTCTCCCCATCCACCCTTGTGTGCGTTGGCAGGTCTTCCACGTTGTGACCGTGCATCCAGTTTGTAGACGTGTCTCCAGTCGGGGCACTTTTGTGAGTGTCACATATGGAGCGTATTTTGAGGGATCTGCACATGAGATGGGATGGGTAGCAGTCTTCTCCGAAGAATTCTCTGTGACACAGTGTGCAAATGGACCTGGGTGTGGGAAGGTTTCCTGGTCCCAGGGGTTGTTTGGCAGCAATGAAGTCGGGGCAGCCTTTGCGTTTGCAGGCGGAGCACCATTTACTGTTGCATGGATGATGTTCAATGTCATCGTGATCGTACCCTCGATTACAATCGTCGCAGAAGTAGGATTTGTTGAGGAAAGCTTTGAATGAATTGCATCTGTCATAGTGTTCACCCTCTTTGATGAGTCAGATCTTGTCGGCATAGGTGGGTCCCGCGTAAATCACCTTGTGTGGTGGATCAATGGAGACCACTTTGAGTTGGTAACCGGGTAAAGCGGTCTGAAATTGTTGAAGTTCACGTATTCCACAAGGACCTTCAGAAACTCCAGCAGCATGATTGAGTGCTTGGGCTTCTCATTGTTGGACGGGAAGAACCTGTTTGCGGTTGTGGTAGTGATGATCTCGAGAGCTGTTGCCGGCATCCACATATGCTTTCATGGTCACAATGGCTCTGGCACAACATAACTCATCTTTGTTTTTGATGGTGACAAGTGACTTTTTTGTGATACCGCGAACAGCGGCGGCGCTGGGTTTGTATCATTTTCCGTGACCGTGTCCGTGTCCGGGGTGCGTATGAAGGTGGTTTCCATGGTAAAAGTGTCGTCGGGGCTGAATTCTTCATTGGGTTTGAGTTTGGCCGCAAGTGCTTGGAGGTACGTTTCTAAGCGTTCACTACCGTCTTCGAATTCGCGCATGGTGAAAGTACTGGATTGAAAAGCTTGCGTGAAGTTGTTGGACTGCGTGGTGAAATGTACAGTGGACAAATTGGGCGTCGGAGTGTTGATCGGCCTCGATTTGTCGTTCAATGGCTCGTTGAAGGGCATTGGTCACTTCAGTCCTGAGATCGTCGTTTTTGTGGCATCCCGGTTCTGTAGAAGCGTGGCTTCGAATCGTTTGTTTAGAACATTTCTCCAGTTGCGACATGCTCCCACAGGACGCAATTGAAAATCGAGGAGAGGACCTTTTTTTGCGATACCTCCTCCTGTGATGATAGCGTCCAAGGATGGATCAAATATCCATTCGTCATCATCATCATCATATTCTCTGTTGTGTTTTTTTGCATAGGACTTGTGCAATTCCTACGGTCGATTATGTGCTGCGAAACAGCTAACGAAATCACACGTTCCTGGATTTCTGGTCGCAACCAATCCCAATAACTCAGTAAAAAAATAATGTATCTTCAGACGATTTTGCATTCTTCCAGTAAGCATGTTTTCTTTGTGTGACTTTCGGCTAATGTGTAATGGGTTTGACAATGCATGCGTGTTCCAATGAAACGTTGAGTGTGACTTTTTCATTGTCATAGCTTGATATGAATGTGTGAAAGATATTTTTTGTCCAAAAACTAGCCTGGTTTTGGCGGGGAGCAGCAGAGTGGCATAGTGGATAGCGTGCTGGGCTCATAACCCAGAGGTCCAAGGATCAAAAGCTTGTTCTGCTTTACAAACGTTTTTATTTTTTCACAAAAACGACTTTACATGATTCAAACTCGAATGCGCATGTTTGTAACTGTAGCCTAGGTACACACTGTGTTTGGTCATTTCATGGGTGTCTCTATAATGTTCCAATATCATGAAAATTTTCAGACAGTTTTTGTCATGCCAAGGACGGAATCTCTTTGGACAATATTTAGAACATTTCTCAAACTTGCATTGTATGTGCCCCAGTCTCCACGCATTCTTCAGTTTGCCATAATCTTTGATCTCTTGAATCAGGTTATCAACAAGTTTCTTTTTGTTCATGTCGATCGAATGTTGTGATGCAGCAAATAACAAAATATGGTCCCAGTAGCTCTAAGAGAAAAAGTGTTTTTATCAGGAAACGTGTAATCTTGTTACTGCCGTACAATAGGATCGCTGGTATTATCGCATCGATGGTGTCACTGAAGAATGGTGTGGCGAGATTCAAAGCCTACAAGAGTTCAGACATGATGGGACTCAGTTGACATAGAGAGAAACATGATGGACAGTACAATTTTTCGTGAACGACTCCTCTGAGTAATTGTTCCTTGGTTTCTTTTTGGAAACGTGTGAAATGAACAACGCGATGGCAACATCGAGTACGTCCCATGATTTGTGTTGCCATGTAAAGGGCTTTGTCACAGATATCGCATACTGTTAAATAAGGTGGACGCCGTTATTTTTTTAAGTACTCGCTCTTCCAAGTTTGATGGCGTATCCATTTCTCTCTCTCTCTCTCTTACTGTCTTTTTCTTTAGAAGGCGCTCATACGAGTTGAAAACCCAGAGTGAATCGCTCACGTTATATACTCTCGCCCAAATTTGGACCCAGTCTTCGCAGTTCGGTTTTATATGGAGGGTACCCCCTATCCCCATTTTGGTTTCGGGAGGTCACATGGTATTGGAGATGGATTTTGATTGGTTACTGATATTCGTATATAACTGAAGCGCTTGGTTTTGGATCGTTACTCTGAGTTTTCAAGTCGTATGAGCGTCATGTCGTTGAGACGTAGACGTCCTTTGCGCGGGCCTGCTCCCAAGGAACAGGCCATTGATCAAGTTTGTGTTATTTGCAAGGGAAGAATCGTTGTGAATGTACTTGGTAGATGTGTGCGTACATCATGTTGTGGCATGTTGATGCATCGTGCGTGTCATCGAATGATGGTGGAACGGATGCCTACTTGTGGTCAATGCAGCCATCCAAATGGTGATAGATCCGTCATACTTGAAACGGACGAAGAACTTCATGACGATGATGAGGATGAAGGTATGGACGGTTTGCGCAGGCAAATAGATCTGTATAGACAAGAGTCCAGGCAACTGGACACACATTACGAGGGGTCATTCCTTTGGCACGTGTTACCCTATGGAATCGATACCTCCACTTGGTCTGTCTATTACATGTTGCTTTTGAACTTCGCAGCCCTATTTTCCAACTGCATCATTTATGTGCAGTTTGGTGGAAATTCCAATTGAACCAACCAGGGAGATTCGAGTGGCAGTTTATAGACCGTTTTGTTACAACACACCTTTTGATGCATTCCATGTCATCACAATAATATGATTTAGACTGTCTTTTGTGACGAGTGACCACGAGGATGTCGCCATTCAGAGATTGACTTTACTACCTTATCGCGGCGGACCTTCATTGTACCAAAGTGACTTAGAGTGGACATGATTTTCTTTTCCGGACATGAACCATTCCGACCTGACTTTGATGACTTCTGGTGATTTTTCTCCACAGATTTTCAACCACCTGACTTTGATGACTTTTTCACTCGCGATTTACACGAGTCCATGATAAGTGATGTCGAGAGAGGATTGCATCGGTTCCGGGATATTGGCCATGCTTTTGAGACTCAACACGACAACTCCTTCGTGGGAACTGTTGCCTTACCCCCTCTCACCAGTTACGTGATTCACCTTCTACCGTGCATTGAGAGACTTCGCGGGACGAATGCAAGGAGCATTGGCACAATTGATCTTCGAAAGACAATTGTGAGATACCATGATGTATATTCATGGAACTGTGTCTTCCAACTAGTATCATTCCATATCCATTTGTATGAAGAGGTGTGTATAACATGTTTTTTTCTCAACATACCTAACACGATGTCTTTTCGTCTTTTTAACAAAAGATTCAGGCTTCTTTTTGTGGGTGTTTCGTGGGTGGGTGAGAGGATGTCCATTGATAACATTTCATGTGGAATGGATTTCACACCCCCCTTTTACCATGACCTTTACTTTGAGAGATAAAAAGGAGACTTTTTGTGGAAAAACACAAAGTTCTTTAATGAACAACGATTTTCTGCAACAACTTTGAATAAAAAAGTTTTTTTCTTTTCTTGGCTGGCATGATTTTCCTCACGATATGTTCAGTCAATGTTTTTTTCCCTGGCAACTTGTTATTGGATTCAATCATCTTGGCATTGGCTTTCCACTTGTCCTGCAAATTCTTGGCCCTGGAATAGTCAATGTCATATTGTTTGGCAATCCTGTCCAGACGGTTAATCCCGGGGTCTCCTCGTTTCAAACGTTTCTCCAACTTGGTCCCAGGTCCCATGTATTGATACCCAGGGCAATGAAACTCCATTCCAGTCTTCCCCAACCACTTTTGAATGTCGAGTCCCAAACCCCACTGCTTCCTTCTCCTCGTCTTTCTCGTCGTCGTTTTCCTCTTAGTCATTGTCCGTGTCATAGTCCAGTTTTTTTCTCAGATCTCCTTGTGGATACCAACTTTCCCAACCTTTGGAGGGTTGAAGTTTTTCTGCACCACCTCTTCTTCTTGGTTTAGGTTGTTTTCCTTTCGTCAACGATTGAGGGCACCTTCCTTTGCTTCTTTGAGAATTGATTTGAAGGCACCTTTTGGCTTGCTTGATGGTTTTGGCGTTCTGGGTTTGGGGACAGGTCTACTTATGGGTGTTGGAAGTTTGGATTTGAATTCTTTCTTGATTGAGGGTTCCATTTTCACATCTGACGTGGATGGTGTGGCTGGTTCCACCTTGATCTTTTTCGTTGACGGAGGTTCTGTCTTGATACTGGGTGTGGCACCTTCAGGCGCTGGACGATTGAGTCCTTTGATGATCTGCTTTAATACGTTTTCAGTGGGTCCATCAGCCATACCTTCGGGTTCTTTGGTTCCCTGGTACACTGGGGGACCTCTCTTGCCCGTACGTATGCGTTTCACCAATTGATCTTGTTCTGCTGCCATTGGTTTTATCATTCTGACTGCAATGCTGTCCGGTATGCATTTATCTTTCAATATGAGATGTTCTGCAGCCAATCGACCTGCTTTGTTCAACAATGCACTCTCTGTGATCTGTCCCTTGTAATATTTCTCCAATTTTTGGAATTCATTGACAGGTACCATCATCACTTCATCCATCTAGGACTGACTCAATTTGGTGTCTGGAAATTCTGACACTTGACTCAAGGCTGTCTCGTAACAGTCAATCCAGTATCTGATTCGTGCGTCTTTTTCTGCCAACTTGCATCTCAAAACAGCTATGGTTTGATCTTTTCTTTGCACTCGTTACACACTTCGTAACAACCACTGTTCCCAGCGTTTTCTGGTCTCATTTGACAATCCATGCACAGGCCGCTCAAAATATAAGCCACATGTTCTTGATACAAACTGTGGTACTTGTGTTTCGCTTGTTGCAACATGTCAACCAGTTGGGACAAACATTTCTCATTTTGTTTCTCCCTTTTTGGTTTGACGGGTACCTCGTGTACCCCTTCTGTGGGACGTCCATATTTGTCGCGACCTTTCATTGTGCACAACATGCTCGAAAACATTCTTTCAAACTGCTCCAGAATTCTCCACCTTTCTGCTTGAGGAGATGCTCTCTTCGACGTTTCACTGAATTTCTGCAATTTCCCAATTCGTGCAACACCTTTTTATCTCGTTTCAATTTCCCATAGGTACTTGCGTTCACCGGAATTCGACTTTTCAGCAAATTGAGGACCATCTTGCTGATAGAATTGATTTGATCAGCGTTGGCATGTTCGAATAATTGCCGACATTTGTTTTGATTGGCTTCTTTCAGGATACTCTCCAGAAATGGACGTTGTCAACGTAACAGCTTCATCTTTTTGAGTCGTGGATGAGTGGTAACTTATCTTTTTATCTCCTTCTTCTTCTGTTTCGGTAGTGGGCCATGTTGTCACTGATTCCTTTTGCTGCTGGACCTGCTAATTTCAATTTCAAGGAAGGTGCAGGTTCCGATAAAAACATACTGGCTTCTTTGGCGATCTTGTCCCCAATCTTTTTTGGTGGCGATACATAGCAGCACCACTTTGTTTAGGTTTTTTTCGAGTGGCAGCTTCCAAACCCTGCTGCAGCACTAGTTGCTCCCAGTGCAGCAGCTTTTGCACCTGCTGCAAGAAAAGGTACGATGGCCGCCAAGGGTAAGTGTAAATAACACTACCGTATGTTCTTGAATTCGTCCTTTTAATTCTAACAATTCACTTGACCAAAATAACAAGTACAGAAATTAATGAATACGAACTTGAACTTAAATGAACTGAAAATACAACAATACGAAAAAACAGCATAAATAGAAAGAAAACGAAATTACTTACAAGATCTGTACGGCACTCCGGAACTGACAACGACTGACTACAACTAAACAACTACAACGTTTTTAAACGGAATTTGAACTAGAAGAATAAACTTAACGAGGTTACGTGCTAAACAATAAACGATTACATAATACGACGTGAAAAAACTAATTTGCATTTAAAACGCAAAAACAAATAATAACCTTCAGTCTCCCTTCTGACGTTTCTTGGGTCATTTCTTGCGTGTGTCGTCTTCTCGTATACATGATGTAATGACTCATTGCTTGGGTTCTCTTTCTTTTATTTTGTTGTGATGAAACTTCTTGGTGTAGTCCCTGCTGTAACTTTCATGGGTTGGTGGAGTGATGTCCTTGATGGTATTGTCCATGGTCTGCATTTTTATCAAAAAAACTATTCATCTGATGTTTATCCACTCCTGCATGTGCATGATTTCTGAGTTCGATCAATGTCTTTTTGTAGGTCGTATAAGCGAACCGACACATGTGCATCTTGAAAGAATACTTTTGAAGTCACTCCAACCTTTCACCAAGGTTGCCAAGGCTGTCAATCCCACCATGGCCAGACTTTCTTTCCATACTGATCCCACTACCATGCTCACGGCCATGATAAAACATTTGTAATCTGCACCACCATTGTTTGTGGTAGAACGCAAACAAACCGTTCAATCTTTGTAGAGTCTCCCAGTTAGATTGGATGAGATTCATCCAACAAAATGATCGAAGTGCTTCTTGATTCAGTCTGAAACAATTCTTATGATCGTCTCTTTATTCTCCGTTTTTTGAGTAATCTGCGGATTCCGTACGCAGCACCAGAGGTGGCTGCCCCCAAGGCTGCACCTGTTCCCGCTCGCACCCCCATCTTACAGCCCTGTTTCCCAATGCTCTCGCCACGCCAAGAGCGGCTCCTTTTCCAACGGGAACCAAAAGCAATAAGGCATCCGATACACTACCTCGAAGTTGTGGAATCATGATTCTTTTCTTTTTTTACAGCTGCATTGGGTGTTTGTGTCGGAGGTGTATTCAATGTTGATGGTGCTGGTATTGGAGACCCATAAGTATTCCTGAGTGAGTCAAAGTCCAAATCGCTGAAATCCATATCACCGAGTCAATTTTTAGTCAATATTTTTTCACCGAGATGCAGTTTTCTTGGCCACTTCTTCCAGACAATGAATCCAATCTTCAAGGTATATGCTTTGACGATGGTACGTACACATCGCATGCTATCACACTGGGTGATTTGTTCCATGGGTTTGCGATCTTATTCTTCAGGATTCATATGTCCTTTCAACATATTTTCACAAATGCAAATCAATGGTGTAAACCATTGGGCTTTGCTCCGCAACATGGCAACATGGCTCTCCTGATCAGTTCTCTGAAGTACGTCTCGTTATATTGACGAATGAACTGCCACACGTCATATGATAAGTGGCATTTCTCCACCACGTATAGCATGGCTTCGAAATCCCTGTCATCTGTTCTCATATTGGCTAGATACTCGCAGCACAGGGATTGGAATCGATCCCACCAACGATGATCGTCACACTTCACCATCACAACGAAATTTAACAATTCCTCTTTTAACAATTGACTCAACACGCGTTGATCGTCTCTGCTGGCAGGGTGAAGATCCAACACCATATAACCGAATGGTCGTTCATGTGTCACTTTTCTGAATGTCTCCAGTACTTTTTGCCATTTTGTAGGAAACGATTGTAATAATAAATTTTGCAACCCGAATTGGTCACATTGGTTCTTGAAAGCCACCAAGTAATGCGCATTGCATGAGATGGCAAAATTTCCGTTCGGGATTCAACACTGAACTGCTCAAACAACAGTTGGCCGTGTTATCAAATACAAACAGGGTGCATTTTTTACCCTGTCCCCAATCTGAGGCTTGAACCATATTTCCTTGATATCTGCACAAACTTCCCATGGCATGGAGGAACCTGTGGTAGCCTCTGAGATCCTTGCTGGTGTCATCATGTTTCAGTTCCAGGGTCTCGTAGGGATATTCTTCACCTCTTACCACTTGTTTGATGTTGGAGAGATTGAACTTTTGGTAGGAGAATGGGTACCTCCCTGCATCTCCGTTGAAGGCATCTAGTCGCAGCAGGGCCACTATCACTCGGTTTGAAAGCTGTTTGAAAGCGGTTTGAAACAGCTCTCGAACACTTTGAATGCTTCTTCCACTCTCTGCTCAGGGGGAGTCTCCAACCACGTGTTCCAAGCAGCTCTAAAGCTTTCTTCCAATTTCAAAAGGTTCATCATATCATTCACTCCTCGAAAACGGCTCTCACAATAGAAAACAGCAAAGCGGAAAAAAAAGTTATCCACATTGAAAGACCTCGGCACTTCTTCCTCCGGCTTCACTTCTTCCTTCGGTTTCACTTCTTCCTCCGACTTGGGTGTCGCACTGCACTCTTCTTGAATATCTGGAGCCATGATGTCTTTGCGTTCGTCAACACAAGTGTATCAAAAATACAAAATCACTCGCTATTTATCAAAAATCATCTCGCTTCTCATTGGATTACAGGTCAATCATTGTTCACTTCCGGTTTTCTTATTTGAGCATAAAATACCGTTTTTCCCGGTTTTTTCATGGTCACGTGATTTTCCCTTCCGGTTTTTGATAACGTCATGAATGTTTGCCCACATGATGGTCACATGGTCAAATCCTGCAATCTGATTGGTCGAGAGCTCAAATTGCGCAATTTTCCTGCAATCTGATTGGTTACTGCTCAAACGGGCGTCCTTTATTACTACCAAGTTTTTTAGCCGTTAGAGAACAAAGTCCAGTTCGGTTATCGAGTTTCTCGTGGATGAGACAAAGCTGAGCGGAAAGGATCAACTAGAAGAAAACTCACAAAGGCAATTGAGAGAGATGGCACAACGGCTGATAGAGAAAGATGAACAAGAAGAAAATTTACAGAGACAACTCAAAGAGATGGGACAACGGCTGAGAGAGAAAGACGAACAAGGAGATAATTTACAGAGACAACTCAGAGAGATGGGACAACAGTTGAGAGAGAGAGACGAACAAGGTGAGAACTTACAGAGACAAGTCAGAAAGATAGAACAACAGCTGAGAGAGAAAGACGAACAGGAAGAAAACTTACAGAGACAACTCATGGAGATGAGACAACAAATCAGAGGGAACAAGTCAGAGACAAGGGACAAGTCAGAGAGATGGAACAACAGCTGAAAGAGAAAGACGAACAAGAACAGAATTTACAGAGACAACAAAGATAGGTGGAACGACAGCTGAGAGAGAAAGACGAACAAGAAGGAAACTTACAGAGACATCTCAGAGAGATGGAACAACCGTTGACAAACTCACAAGGGCAATGCCGAGAAAAAGAGGACAAAGCGGCCAACTTAAGGAACAAATTACTTCAATAGAACGGAAGCTGAGGTTGAAAGACCAGCAGCTGAATGAATTGGAGATAACTCTTTTAACGACGCAGCAGTCATTGAGTGAGAGCATCAACGCCAACAGGTCACACCTGACTGGGTCATTTCCCGTGATCAACTTCAGGTGGAAGATAAACTCCTAAGTAGGGGAGGCTGGGGAAGTGTTGTCGAGGTGAAGTACTGTGGCTGTGCCGTCGCTGTAAAACAAATACATGAGTTGATTCTTTCTCCATACAACCGTACTTTGTTTGAACGAGAAATAGACATTGCCCCAAGATGTCATCATCCTTGTTTGCTGCAGTTCATGGCAGCAACTAATGAGGAGGGAAGTCGTTTGTTTGTAACAGAGCTTATGGAATCAAGTTTACGAACAGAACAGAGACTCGCTGAAACAGAAGTCTCCACCATTTCTTTAGATGCTGCTCGAGTATTAAACTACCTTCACCAAAAAAAACCTCCAATTATTCACTGTGACATCAGCAGTGCTAATGTGTTACTATGGCGACAGGGCGACAAATAGAGAGGCAAGGTGTCAGATTATGGAACTGTAAACTTTATGCAACACACTATGACAGTTGGCCCTGGAGCCATGATTTACGTGGCTCCTGAAGCGCTCACTTCACAACAAACAGTCACAGGTTAGCTATGACTTGCTTGAGGTTTGCCATCTTTCAGTTAAGTAACGTACACATATATGGCAAAAAAAAAGTTTAAGGAACAAATTGAGTGATTCACGAGATGCATTGAAAAATGAATTAGAATTTCACCACAACAAAAGAATGGAATTTGATATTTGTCAGGAAGTATTTGACAACTTTGTGTTCATGGAATGGTTAGAAAATAATTGTTATTAGCATCCCGGCTTAGATCTTGACGACACGGTCTAATGTCAAAGTATAATTTCTTCAGTAATCTAAAAAGCGAACATAAAATCCTATAGGTTGAAAACTGAGGAATGCTCCTGAGCCTTCAAATAGTTGTTGCCATTGTACAAAGTGTTTCCACTGATGATATGCCATCTTAAGAACCACTGCCAGTAGATATGGAGAACTTCAGATGGCTCGATAGACCTTTTACCTGAAAATCAAACTTAATTAGGCAATATCAACATCATCACACTAGTTGCCATGAATTATGACAGTGATGTTTGGGTCTCTTGTTTCCATGGTAGCAGCACAAGCCTTGGTATGGTGTCACACAGGGTGCTTTCTTATATCAATAACTGAGAAAAAAACACCAAGTCACTCAATTTTTTACAAATTATGTTTACAATGGTCTATTGAATAAACTAAAATGATTGGCTGGCATTGATTATTTGTAGAGAAAAACATGTGAAAAGCTGCAATTTGCAAAAACTGGCCTTTTTGGCCAATACCCAGCAGCAGTGCTTTGCCTGCTGTAGTAAAAGAATTCACCAGATAAGCATTATTTCAGTTCATTGCATAGAATGTTTGTTAACCTTTAGCCTGAGCCCAGAAAGCTGCAAAAAATGGAAAAATATTCCCATTTACCTTTTCCATGCAAGTGTGAACACTGAAAACTGCATAGGGTTGAGAAAAAAATTCCAAGGGCTAGGTTTTATCATTTCTGTAAGAATTTCTAGTGGAGAAGTATTTGTTTTGCATTGGAGCAATGGAGGAAAATAGATGGCAGCACTGTGCTTTTTCTCAGAAAAGTTAGAGAATGGAGGTTGCAGATAAACAACATACCAGCTCCAAGACAGTGCAAGAATTTCATGCAAATCTTACCTCACAAGCAAACAGTCTGATCACGTCTTTCATTAACTCAGTCGTTTAATAACGGTGCAAACATTACAAAACAACGCTTCTGCTTCCAACTCGCATGCAAAGTTCTGCCAAAAAAGTCAAACAAGAGCCAAAGTAGCTCTTTTTTTGTCAGCAACCTCAACCAAGAACCCAACGAGAAGGAATCTGACCCCATTTCATTCTGGGAAATATGAGTTTTCTTTGAGCGGGAAAGACCTACCTCCAACCAATTTCATGTTTTTTTATAAGTCTCTGGCCAGGCTTTAATAATACACTAAAAGTTTTCTAGTTACTTCCATCGTTGATTGAAACTTTCATATTTGCAAGTGGATTGAGAGAGTGCCAGAAATGAGGGTTAACTTGTGAAGTGAAAGGAACACATACTGATTTTCCACGGGGTATGTGGGTTACTAGATACTTTAGTTTTAACAACTGGGTTGATAATGTGAATTGGCCACCGTAACGAGATTCGAAAGTATTGGATGTCCTTACGGTGGCCAATTCACATCATCAACCCAGTTGATAAAACCAAGTTATAAAACCAAATTTTCTTGTAACACTCCCCACGACGCAGTGCCACAGTTTCTTTAGATACTTGCCTCTTTATTCATGTGTAGGTTACTGTTAGGCACTGACATATTTGGTTTATGTAATTGCGTGAATTACCACGAATATTTGCTACTGCCTGGGATCTGATTTATGTGTATGTTAGACTAGTGGTTGAATGCGATTTTGTAGGTAGAGTTCAAGTGTGCTGTTTTGCATAGGAATGCCATAATAGGTTTAAATACGGGATTACGTAGATGTACAATAATTATAGTTTTCTGTTTGGGAGTTTTGACTATTCAGCACAAATACATAATGCTTTCGCATGTTAAATAAAATCACTTGATGCACTGAAAAACAATAGCATGTGTCTGGATCTTGCATGATAAAAGGCTTGTTTGGACCCAACCCCGTTCTCTTATCTGGATAGTTTTGTCAAATATGTAACAACAGTACCCAGCAAATAAGATTTCCCTCACCCCTCTGTGATAAGCTACAGTATAATCTAATGCTGTGATTATTTTTATTTTTAGCCAAAGATATGAGGAAAAGGAAACAGAAAAAACGTTTCAAAGGTATGGAGAAACGCCCTTCAGACGAAGGAATGGATCTAATGGAGGCTTACATAGAAAGGCCTCTCAAAGAAGAGGTAAAAACAGTTTCATCTCTGCAGCGATGCACACTTACATGCAAGACACGTGATTGCTGTTATTCTCAAATGAAAAAAAATCATGGGCAGTTTGGGGGAGGGGAAGACACTCCAAGGCTGGTAATTCGGTATATTGGTGACTTGCAGTAGGATCATGTATTTGGGTTTTGAGCTTGCAACACAAGTAATGAAATTGCTCTAACACTAGCCCTGTCCATCCAGCAACTAGGGTATGGTAACGACAAATTGTAAAACCTGCGATGCCATCAGCAATTTTTATTCTGATCTCTTTGAATTTCATGTATGACAAAAATCAGAAGAGAATTTGATCACTGCCTGCTGCAGGCCTTTTGCATGTAGGTGATTGTTGCCGGTCTGCCGCCAATGCAATCCCCAGATTCTTACGTGTCAGACATTTGCAGGTTTTGTTCTCACATCGGGATGATCAGATCAGGAATTATTAGTGAAAATCATTATCACAGTTGTGGGCAAACTTGTGATTACTGTAAACACCGGCGTTTAGCAACTCGAATTTTGGAAGAGAAAATTTGGAAAGATTACAGACTTGAACTTTCAGTCATTTGGGCGTAGATATATCCTTTGATTCGGTTAATTTACCTTAAATGAAATTTGGATTTCTTACGTTTGAATTGCATAATTGATAAGCTCATCAAGACTCGAGTTGTTTTTTGGAGTCGACTTGTGTGTTGTCCATTCGAGTGAAAGCGCTCTTTCATTGTTTAGGCAAGGTTGACATTCTGGTCTATTGGAAAGGTGTAGAGGTACATGCAAGCTAATGAATTTGGGTAGGCCATGGTGACAAATATGTTGTGTGCCACATTTGCATAAGTTTACTTTAGAAAAGGGTACTGTTAGATTAGCTTAGCTCTGGTTCGTCATTCGTGAGGTACCACGTGTAGTTTGTTTTGTGGTAGGTTTGTTTTTGTGGTAGGTTTGTCAGGGCATATGGTAAATTCTTGTACATAGCTGAAAGATTATTATGAGGACAAAATTAGTTATTAATGGTAATCGTAGAAGAGCAGTTAAGACAATTATCACAGTCTAAAAGTGAAGTTAACGAGTACTTTAATTGTGAATTTGAACTTGAACTGAACAACTTGAACAAAATAACGAACACTAGTGTAGTTATCACAGAGGGCGAATTCCAAAAGTATTTGTATAGTTTACATTGAACTATAACTCAACAACTTAAACAAAACAATATGTATTATGTTCATTTTGTATGGTGGAAATTGACTTGTTGACAATTCAGGTTTAGTTGAAAAGGTAGCAGAGAAACCTTTTGTGATATAGAAAAGTGTTATTGTCAGTTACTCTACTATAATTAGTGGGAGTGATATTATAGGTCTTGAAATCAAAGTACAAACTCTTTACTCTTTACTTTATTGTTCTGAGAGCCATAGGAGACCTTTGCCAATATCAAGTCCAAAATCGTCTCAATGATTTCCTCCTCTGTTGATGCGACAAGACTGCAGATGCCAAGTATTTTGCTGAAGACATCGTTTTACACAGAAACTCTAACGTTGTTGTGCGGGTTGCTACACAACTCGGAAGTTAGATTTCTGACCACAAATTATGGCCAATTTTCGAACTACATCACTCGGTGAGTTAAATTTCTGAAAACAAATCACGGCCGCTTTCCGAACCACACAACTCAGGCAGAGGAGCGAAACAACACAGCTGAAGTTAAGTTTCGTCAAGGCAGTTGTTTGTTGCTGACGACTGGCGATTTCGCCTAACAGGGTAAAACTCTACTTTCGCACCAGAAGTCATACATACATACCTCCTTAAGGCTTCGATAAATGTTAACAGTGATATCTTTTAGTCTCATGATATTCAGTCAGAAAGACTTGAAAAGAAAATTGACAGTGTAAATGTCCACAAAAACCCGCACTTGAACGAAACAAAGGCCCGCACCCGAAAGAAATGTACAGCACATGGTTTGGCGAAGATGTCGTTCGCCCCTGCTGTGGGGCGGCTAAATCGGTGTCGCAACTTCGGACGAAGTTCCACCGTCCCATGAAACCCGACTTAAGTTTGCATTAGGACTGCGTTTTACGAACGCAATAACAATAGCACTATATAGCTTTTCCACTCGGTCACTACCGAGAACAACAACAACTACTACCTAGCTGATTCTCTATATACATTTAACTAATATTCTAGAACGTCCTGGGAACTTCTATTTATGTAGCATTATAAAATGTTCCATAGCGTAACTGTAGAAGGTTGTGGCACAAACATTGCGTGACATTCTAGAAGTTTCAAGAAACTTGAACATGCTCTCCATAACACATGAAATAACTTATTCCGCCCACTAATGTAGATCTTTGTTTAGCAATGTCAAGCAATTTCAAATATTATTTTAGCTTTGTAGTTAAGGAAATCACATATTAAGTATGACATCAGAAATACAGAAGCCATACCATACAATACCAAGGTCGTTTTAGGCCCTGTCCACTTTTTCTTTCTGGAACGGCTTCCGTCCACACTCGTCCGGTGAATTAGGCAGTTAATCTGGATATTTTTGAATCCGCTTTCCATAGTGGAATTTAAATAATTCCTCACTGAATCCAATTGTAAAGCCTGTGACACCATCAGCAATTTTTATGCTGACCTCTTTGAATTTGCAGGCTCCATGTAGGTATTGTTGCCAGTCTGCAGCCAATGCAATCCCCAAACTTTTACATCACACATTTGCAGGTTTGATATCACATCGGGATGATCAGATCAGGCATCACTAGTGAAAATCACTATCACAGGTGTGGGTACACTTGTGATTTTCATAAAACCTGTAGATATATTATGGGCTTACAGACTAGCATATCATCTTGGAGAAGTAGTTGTTGACTTCATGCGTTGGAAACCAGGATAATTTCTGGCAGTCTGAGCTTGTTAGTTTCTCATAATATTAAACTTTTGCCTGTGTTTACTTCTTGATACATAGATTCCTGAGGACAGCGAGGAAGCAGCTGCTAAAGAAGCACAACAAAAAGACGAAGAAGTTGAAGAAGTTCAATCAGAGGATGAGACGTGGGAGGATGAAGGTTAGTGTTGAAGAATTGAATCTGGCAATGGTGTTGGATATTACAGTGTGCAAATTATTTTTGTTGTCATATGGGTGTCTAGAAAGTGAAGACCAAAGACCGAAGACCCCCAAACCTAAGGTAACGTTGCACAGTATCAAACCTAAGGTAACGTTGCGCAGGTTAAAACGTAAGGTAACGTTGCGCACTATCAAACGTAAGGTAACGTTTTGCAGTATTAAACCTAAGGTAGCGTGGCGCAGTATCAAACGTAAGGTAACGTAGCGCAGTATCAAACCTAAGGTAACGTGGCGCAGTATCAAACCTAAGGTAACGTTGCGCAGTATCAAACGTAAGGTAACGTAGCGTAGTCTCAAACTTACGGTAACGTGGCGCAGTATCAAACCTACGGTAACGTTGCGCAGTATCAAACCCAAGGTAACGTTGCGCAGGTTAAAACGTAAGGTAACGTGGCGCAGGTTAAAACGTAAGGTAACGTTGTGCAGTATCAAACCTAAGGTAACAATGCGCAGTATCAAACCTAAGGTAACGTTGCGCAGTATCAAACCTAAGGTAACATTACGCAGTATCAAACCTAAGGTAACGTTGCGCAGTATCAAACCTAAGGTAACGTTGTGCAGTATCAAACCTAAGGTAACGTTCCGTAGGTTAAAACGTAAGGTAACGTTGCGCACTATCAAACGTAAGGTAACGTTGCGCAGTATCAAACCTAAGGTAACGTTGCGCAGTATCAAACCTAAGGTAACGTTCCGTAGGTTAAAACGTAAGGTAACGTTGCGCACTATCAAACGCAAGGTAACGTTGCACAGTATCAAACCTAAGGTAACGTGGCGCAGGTTAAAACGTAAAGTAACGTTGCGCAGTATCAAACCTAAGGTAACGTTGCGCAGTATCAAACCTAAGGTAACGTTCCGTAGGTTAAAACGTAAGGTAATGTTGCGCACTATCAAACGTAAGGTAACGTTGTGCAGTATCAAACCTAAGGTAACGTGACGCAGTATCAAACCTAAGGTAACGTTGAGCAGTATCAAACCTAAGGTAACGTTGCGCAGTATCAAACCTAAGGCAACATAGCGCAGTATGAAACGTAAGGCAACGTTGCGCAGGTTAAAACGTAACCCGAACCTCGAAAACGAAGGCCTCGAAAACGAAGATCACTAGAAAACGAAGACCTTGAAAACGAACACCCCTAGAAAACGAAGACCTCGAAAATCCTACCTTATCAACGCATCTTGTTTATTTTCTAGTTGTTGTCGTGTTGTTTTTCGTGTTAGCAGAGTGCTTCTATATATTTTGTGTTCATCTATCTGGGAAAACAAAGACCGAAGACGCTCCATGTAAACTGATGTAAGCGTCGAATTACGGGTTACGTGACACTTTATGCTGTTTAAAGGTCCTCTTACTGTTGAGAATCTGCAATTTCTAGAGCGCACTGTATTGTAATTTATGAAAATTTTAAGCTGGGTTCTGAAGTGAGAAAGATGTACTGTTAATTTGCCACAGGGTAGGAAAGAAAAACATTCTGAATGATGGCCACGTTCCGTCCATTTCTAATGTGACTGTCTGATTAGCAAACGCGGAGTTACAAGGTCATGGGCTGGCAACTTATGTATTTAAAACTAATTCTTTTCGTCAGCTTAGGTGCGTCCTCCTAATAAGAATTCCTTTTAATCCTGTAATTTTCTAAAAGAAATCTGATAGCTTTTCCTTGTTAGTGTGTTTAGTTACATAATGTGTTTATTTCCACAGCAATACCTCCAGAGATAACTGTGCGAGGACGTTTGGCTTTGGAAGCCTACAAAAAGGCCCTTGCCGAAGGAAAGACTTGCGACAAAAGGGTACCAGTCATGTTGATTGGACAAGACACGGCAGGAAAGACCAGCTTAAAGAAGTCACTCAGGGGAGAGCCTTTCGACTCAAATGAAGAGAGCACTGTAGGGATAGAAGTTGATCCTTCTCATTTCAAACTGTCAACTGAGATTTGGAAGATAGGGGAGAAGGAACAAGAAAGAAATTCTGAGACGTCTATTTCCTATGAGTACCATGCAGCGCGAGCAACAGTTGAGAATTTGAAGGAGGAAAGAAAGGTTCCCAGTCCTGAGTCTGGAAACATCCCTGTGGTTGACCAAGTCGCAACTCCAGTATCTTTACCGAACACGGCAAGACAAGACGCCAGGTCTGATGAGATGTCAAACGATCCAGAATCTGTTCCGGACTTCCGATATCCTGAACAAGATGACAGCATACCAAAAGATGTAGAAACCGAGATTATACAGCGACTGAAAAACAAGGGTAAAGTGGAAAACGAAGATGTACATTCCGTTCTGTGGGATTTTGCAGGACAATCAGTTTACTATACAACACACCCACTCTTTCTCACTTCAAGAGGAATCTATCTTCTTGTTTATGACCTCAGCCAAAATCCCTTTGAAAAAGCGAAACCTGTTGTGAGGCAAGGAATGTACAGGAAACTCCTAGACAACTTTGGTTCGAAAACTAACTTTGATTATTTGGATTACTGGATGTCTTCGATTTCTTCTCTGGCGAGCCAAGAAGAAAGTGATCAGGAAAGTGTTGAGTCTAAGATGTTACCAGAGAAACTTCCCGCAGTTTTCTTAGTGTGTACTCATGCTGATACACCGTACAAACGCCAGTCTGATCCAACTACACTAGCCAGGGAATTATTTGGGTCTCTGCAGAGTAAACCATACAATATCCACCTCTATGATTTCTTCGTTGTGGATAACACTATGTCAGGTCACGGTTGTGAGTGTCCAGAAGTCGTGCGACTGCGTCAAGAAGTACTTGCTGTCTCTGAAGCGCTGCCTCAAATGAAGGAAGCCATTCCAATCAAATGGCTAAAATATGAGAAGGACCTCCAGGCCGTGAAGAAAGGTGGTAAGAAATGGATATGCCGTGAAGAAGCGAAAACAATCGCATCTGAAGCATGTGATATCATTGATGATCAAGAATTCCAGACGTTACTGAACTTTTTGCATGATAGGAGAATTTTGATTCATTTCAGTGACACTCCAGAACTGGATAAATTGGTGGTCTTGGACCCGCAGTGGTTGATTGACGTGTTCAAAGAGGTGATAACCGTCAGGCGTTATAACCTTAAGGAGAAGAAATTTAAAGCACTTTGGGATAAGCTTGAGAATGATGGGATCCTGGACGAAAAACTTTTGGAACGTGTTTGGACTCCTTTAATGGGCCACAAAGAAACGTTTGAGAGTCTTATTGCGATCATGGAGAAATTTACCTTGGTTTGTTCTTGGCCTTCATCTGATGCTTCTTGTAGTAAGCAGTACCTGGTACCGTCCATGTTGATGTCACATCCACCCGAGGGCATAATGAGGTTGGTTGCATCAGCGCATATTCCCCCACTTTTCCTTAAATTTGGATCTGGTCAAGTTCCGCCTGGTTTGTTTCCCCGACTTGTGCTGCGGTTCTTTCAGTGGGATCAAGAAGGACAAGGGAAGCCGCAACTGTACCACAATTTTGCCAGATTTTACACCTCTCAAGAAGACGACTGCTCCTTAATCGTTCTGTGCCATTCATCTTCCATTGAAGTTGTCGTTCACCAAGGGACAAGTCAAGACTTGGCAGACAGTCTACAATCAAAGCTCTCTTTTTCTGCAGATGCCAGCTATGACACGTGTGAGGTGACGTGTGCTCGTGCAGTGCGTAGGCAGCTGGGATTGATACTGGAGTCCATTCGAAATGACTTCTGCTGGCTGAGGAATATGAAATATGAAGTCAGCTTCATCTGCCCAGTCTGCTGTGAAGAAGGTGCGCTAAAATTCTGTCGCATACATGCTACACAAGGTTGCAAGGATGAGGAATGCCTGCACTTCTGGTCTGAGTCTGAGTTGTGCGATTTCGAAAAGGTCATCTGTTGCACCAACTCAGCTGCTACACTGAGCAACAGAGTTGATGTCAAGCAGTTCGCACCATGGTTTGTCCCTCCTCGAAATCAGGTAAATGGTCCAAAACGTTTGTTTTTTTACCCTTTGCAGTTGCGGATATTAACTGTACATCGGTAAAATTGTTAATAAATGGGTGATCTAGAGACCTTTTTGTTTTGTTTTTTTGTGTCATTTTGACGAAATCAATAGGAATAAAATGGTACCTGTTCGGAATGGGTTAAATTAGCATCAGCACTCCTGCTTATCTAACGAACAATGAGAATTTGATTAAAGGGCTCCTTAGGATCACAATTTTTTCGTTCATTTTTCCATGCAAAAGTGCCAGAGATAAGAGTACAACGTTAATAATAACTTTTTATGGTATCTTAGTGTTACATACAAAACAGTTTTTCCGTTTAAAGGTAAGTCCTGAATGCATGATTGACCTTCCATGTAGAATTCTTTGATATTAAAACAACTGAGTGTAATAAGGAATGCAACCTTCCTGTTCTTTTGTTGTTTTTTTTCCACAGCTGACCGTTGATAGGCATAATGGAGGAACTTTGGCCAATATGCAAGGTAACTTAGTTTGATAGCGATCAGGCTCTAAATGCCTGTATTAAACCGATGGAAGCATTAAACCACCTTTCATGTTTATTTAATTCATTCGGTAATGAGGCGAAGAATCATTGTAATTTTCCTGTGGTTTTGTATGCAACTGAAGTAAACTATGTACAGTTGTTCCAAATCTAGCCAGCGATATTAGTGTGGAGACTTTCTTCCACCTAGCAAATACCTATTTATTGTATGTTCTTTTAGACTGGCTTCTTTCATCCTTCGTTCAGCTGTAGGCGTAACGAATCTACTACTAACCAAGAATTTAGTTGATGATCTGCAAGAGAGTTTATCTAAAGATATCTTATCTTTCTCAGAACGTTTTTCCAAAGGTTCAGTAACATTTCCTTTGAGAATATTGATCCATTTTTGAGGGACTGCGTGGCATAAACCGAAATTAATTTTGAACTTGCTGCGGAATTCTCAAAAGTTAGGAATCTGTTCCCTTGAAAAAAGTCTTCAATTTTAGTTAATCCAGCATCGTGCCAGTTTTTTTCAATAAATGGAATATCCTTCCATCTTTATATGATGATTGTTCCAAACTATTTCATTTAATCCCTCCTTTTTGGTATAAGGAGTACTGCAGTTAATTTTTTGCCAGGCGCACAAAGCTTCTTTGTAAAAATGAATCGGTATATCAACTTTAAGTAGCTTTAAGTCAAAATTACACTGCAGAAGAAACAGACCACCAACTGGTTGTAGATAGGAAAGAGGGCTGTGACTCCAACTTGCGGTTCCATTCCTGTCACTTAATCTTGTTACCCAAACAACTTTAAAGTGCACCTAACCCCAAAATTTTTTGGCAGTTGAGATGAAACATAGCAGCATTCACAAAAACAATTTCCCTTTTTTCTCAGTATCTGATAGTTTTAAGGCCTTTAAAAATTAACGGAAAGTAGCTGAAATTTATTATCATTTGTGTCACGACCGCGCTAGTAAGGGGCCTGGGTCTATTCCCCGGTTGATGCCATAGACTCATTTACATCGCATCAACTCTTTGTGAACGTGCATACAAAACAGTTTGTGACGTCAAACCAGGAATAGACCCATGCCCCTCACCAGCTCGGTCGTGGCACAAAAGGTATAAAATTTCAGGTAGTTTTGTTGCTCGCAAAAAATTCAGATGCTGCGAAAAAATGTCAAAGTTTCCTCTGGGACAGCTTCAATTTTACATTTTTGCGGAAATAGTGTTTGGGGTTAGGTGCACTTTAAGGGCTTCGTTGATTATTTGAAAATCCGGCATGTCTAGCCATCCCTGCTCTTTTGGCCCTATCATCGTTCTGTAGTTATTTTCAGCTTTCTTATTCCGTACAAATTGTGTAATTGCTTTATTAAGTTAATTTTGTTGGAAAAGTTAGGACAGATGTATTATAAACGAGTTTGGAAATCGCTATGGATTTTAGAATCGTTATGCGACCATAAAGTGTAAGGTTTCTAGGATACCACAAGTTAAGGAAGCTTTTCATTTTGATTCGTTTCTGTTCAAAATTCTTATTTTAAATAGTTTCATCATTAAACGAGAAATAAATTCCCAGTGCGAGTATAGAGTTAGCTGGCCTAGTAACTCCCAGGGGTTTTGCTCTATTTTTGCGGCCTAAACACATTCCTTCAGCTTTACTTTCATTTATTCTAGGCCAGAACATTCTTAAAAGTTTGACAAAAGTTTGAATAAATTTGTTGCAGATTTCATTTCAGAATCAGAGGCGGCTGTATTATCAGCATACTGGGATAATTTAAATTCTTTGTCATGAATTTTTATTCCCCTGATGGTATTGTCATTTCTAATGGCATTAGTTAAAATTTCCGCGCATAGGACAAAGAGAGAGCCAGAGAGCGGACAACTTTGACGGACACCCCTTTCCAGTTTGAAAAACTCAGATGCGAATCCATTATTACTAAAGCAGCTGGAACAATCGGTGTAAAAAGTTCTAATCCACTTTTGAATGCATGGGCCGAAGTTAAAAACTTGCAGCGCCCTGAAGAGGAAGTTCTAATGTACCGTATCGACTGCTATTTTTGAAATAAATAAAAATGGCCAAACCAGGTATACTTTCTTGTTCTGTTACCTTCATGATGTCTGTGATTAGCCTTATATTTTGACCGATGTACCGGTTTTGTCTTCCTTGACGATGATTGGAAGAACACTCGAAATACTGTGTCCTATACCTTTGGTAGCGATTTTGTAATCAACATTGAGTAAGCTTAAGGGTTTCCACTTTTCAAGGAATGACTTATCTTTCCTTTTGTGGAATCACCTTGATAATATGGTATCACCTTGTTGATGTGCGTAGTTGAGACTTTGTACCATTTCTTCTCCTAACAAAGACCAGAACCGCAAATAAAATTCTACAGAAAGGCCATCTGTTCCTGGGGTTTTATTTTTGGAACACTGTTTTAATATGAGAAAGCACTCCTCGTTGAGAAGCGGACGCTCAGTTCCTTTTGTCGAGTTTCTTCGAGTTTAGCAATATTTGAATTTTCAAAGGGTAGTTTATAATTGGAGTCGTTACAGTGCGCCGTAGTACATAGGTTTTATAAAACATTTTTCTTGTTCTAGGATTGTTTTAGGATCGTTGATCTCCTTATCGTCGTTTGTTTTAAGCTTTAAAATGTGATTTACAATGTTGTCTTTTTTCCATATTCAGAACATATTTAGTGTTTGTTTGCCATTTTCATGCCAACGTATCCTGCTTCTTATTATAGCACTTTCTGTTTTGTATTCAGCAATCTCATTATATTCTGCTCTGAGACGGTAAAATTTTGATATGCTTTATCATAAAGGCTTTTGTTCTTGGGCCATAGTTTAACGAGGAATAAAACACAAATAGCGGTGATAAACATATTAAACTTGCGGTATTCCGGCGTTCCCTGTTTTTTCGTTTTGTATATTGAACACAGAAACCCCCCACCTCCATTTTAATCATGTCCCAGTATAGACCTTTGTCGTCCAAATAATCGTGTTTTGTTTTGAATTCCGGTATCTTACTCCTTAGATCCTTTACGAACCTTTCATCACTTAAAAGAGAGTTTTTTTATTTTCCAAAAACCTGGACCTCGTTGAACATACTCTTTTGATTGCGGGTGAAGAGTTATTGCAGAATGATCTGATATTGTTGAGGTGACGATTCCGGAATATGTCGCAAGCGCTGACAGTTCTTTTGAAACCAGCCAATAGACTAGCCTGCATTGCATTTTCAAAAAGTTATTACGCCATGTGTATTATGATGTTCTGGGGTGTTGTGAAACTCCCTTGAAAATGTGACGGCTTACCCTGCAAGATGGGTTCCTGAAGCTGTCGTGTGAGTTAAATAAGATCAGATAGCGATTTTACGAAGACAAAACTTTTGCATGGAAAGGAAACTTCTCAGTGTCAGGTCCATGGTAAATTTGACCATTAATTACAAGTCTGTCCACGTTGAACGAGGCTGAACCCTTTTCTTGGCCTTCCTTAGCACTGGTATTAGCGCCTTCCTCATTTCATCTATTTCCTTGGAAAAGTCATCTGCGACGCCGATCTTTAACTCAGGGTCGATATTCTTCACGTGCTTAAAAATACGACCTTTATCCTTGTAAAAACTCAACTTGGCTATAATAGGTCTTGGTCTATTCGTTGGCGGCCTTGCTGAACGTTTATTTGGCATGCGGTGCACTCTTTCGAATTTTAAATTCGCCACGTCTTCCTTCGGCAATTTGAGCTCGTTGACAAGAGGAGATTTTACAATCCTCTCTGTTTCGTACGGGTTACTTTCAGCTTCTGTTAATGTTACTTCGCCTAGACTGAGCTTCAAATTTAAAAAGTTCGGTTCTCATTTCATTTTGGTTGTTTCGCAAATCGTTTACTTCGTCTGTCGCCCATTGTAATGTATTCTTTAGCTCTGTATTGTCTTCCTTTAGCAGCGCTAACTGGGCCGGGTCTTCAACTAAACGACAAAGAGTCAAAAGCTTGTCAAGCTTTCGATTAATTTTTTCAAAGCGAGGACCGCTAGTCTGATCATTGTCTAGGTCAACTTGGTCGCCATGTTGACCAATAATCATGTCAGAATCGTTAGTTTCTTCGTCCGTTTTGGAGCTCCTTCCTCTTTGATGTTTCTTACTTCTTCCTCTTTCTGACTCGTTAGGTTATCCACTGTCTTCGGGAATTTCAATGATTGACTTCGGAAACGTGGTCACTTGTTGTCGTAGTATCGCTTAGAAACACGTCTCGATTTCCGGTCTGAGGTCGTTAATTAGTCTCCAATCCCCAGATATATATAAGCAGTATTCATCATGTAACCTGTTATCTTTTTCATCGTGCTTGCGTGTGGTTAAAATTGTGTGATTCTCCTGCATCGTACGCCTCCTAGTTCCTCGAGAACTACAACACTTGTTACTTGTTGTTTGAGAAATATATATTGTAGCTTTTTATAGTATAGTCCTTTGTAACCTATTTTTATCCAAGCCTTTGAGCTGAATGGACCACCCTTTTAAAATAAATTCAATACTTCTGCGAGTGGTTGTGTTTGTAAGGGCCGGTATATGTCCGTACCTTAATAAAGACAGTTTTCGAATCTTCCCATCTGTATTTCTTAAGGATTCAGCCCTCTGTAAATTGGATCACGCTGGAGGAAGACCAAGCTACTTAAGTTTTGTGTGTTACTGAAGTATGGCAACTTGGAACACGTGACACAATCAACTCTAGACACTTTCATCGGAATAGCTAATATATAAAGATCTAATTTTTGTGAACTACCCTTAATTTATAGCAAGCAGAGCAATTGCCCTTCCTTGTAAGATTCAAGAATCCCTTTTGTGCCAGACGTCTGATGCCAGAGAAGTTGTTCGTCAACTACAAGAGACTCTGCAGCCGGATCAAGCTTCTCTGCAAGAGCCAGGACTTGAAACCAGGCAAATGATACGTTGCCTAGCAAGGACAGCTAAAGATTCAAACAGGCTTGATGTGTTTAAACATTTGAGAGAGAATACACCAGCTGGAACGTGTGGTGAGTTTGGCATTGGCTAAATATCATGTTATCGACTACTAGTATTTCCTTTCTATGGTTGCTTGTATTCTGAATTTATGTTAACAGAAAGTGCCCTACACGAGGAACTGCTTGTGATAACACTATCGTGCAAAATGTCATGTTGTGAAGATATTGGCAAGCTGAAAACCCACGTACAAGAAACTACATGCTTAAAACCTGCAGGCTAAAATTTAGTGCAAAGTAACACCATACACATATGTAAACCACCTAAAGAAAGAGGTTGTTGTATAAGATATAGGAAACATAGGTGCATTCTCTAGTGTGCTTTTAGAGCAGTTAGTCAGTCTATATTTTATTATATAGATAGGACCGTGCGCTGGTTTTGATTGGTCAAAAACTAATATTTTATCAGAGTATAAAACAACAAGAGCGTGTCGTATTGTTTTTCACCACATTACCTCTAGCCAACATTTTTGTAAGAGATAACGAAAAACATTTTCTTTGAAGAAATTTGCAATGGAGCTCAATGCAAAGCAGCAGAAAGTTTTGAAGACGAAGCATCTAGGACATTTAGCACTTGAGTGGTACTAAATTACGTCAGTTTGTCGATCTGCATGCTTTGTGTTTCTACTCGCGGCGTGTAAAATGTGTATTACACTGTGATAAAACACTCCGGACATTCGTGAACACTCGAGTGTCTGCCTGCGGTTCCTGTTTTCTACATTTCTAGAATGCTCTCAAATGCCCTTCGTGTTTTATCGCAGCGTTATGCGCGGTTTAGGGTTTTTTGTTTGTTAATTATAACTGATAAAATGGCCATATAACCCGCGCCCTGATTGAATAAAATAGCGTGCTTTATCAGAGACCAAATGCACAGGTTGATGACGGTGAGCTGGCGCTCGAATGTTTGCTTCGGAATTTAGACAAAGTGGACCCAAATACGACGAGTGATATTCTCTCCTGTACTCAGAGTAGTACCTGTGGGAGAAGTCTGGTCTTTCCAACTTTTCCGCCTTTTCGTACCTACTAAATGTGACTCATATTAAGAAATAAAAATGTTACTCTGGTTAAAATCGTATAAATGATGTTGAATGTTTCTTAAAGTCCCAACGTTTCGGCTGAACCTTCAACCTTCATCAGGGGAAAGTGAAAAATATAATTTGCAAAAAGCACGTTTCTTATAGTATGCAGATTTATTTTAGTGTGCTTTATCAGAGAACAGATGCATCCTGACGCCACTTTTTCTCGTTTGGAAAGTAAAGTTTGGTTTGAAAATTCAACCTTATGCGAGGGGAAAATTTAGATTCTTTATCGTAAAACAAATAAAGAACCCCCCACTGTGCTCTGTTCTGTTCTAAAGCACTTAGGAAGTGCTATTTTCCGACTTCGTTTCGGTTTCCCTCCACACATCGTGCTCCCGCTCTATTGCTTCCTGCGTGCTTTACAACAGAAATGAGCACTAAATCCATGCACGTGAAATAATGCTGTTTTGTTCTAGGGACAGGAGTGTTTTACTGAAAACTAAATGATCATACCCTTTCCTCTTCTTTAGGTCCTCGGATGTCTGAGCACCTTGATGTCCGAAATGTCCCTGTTTCCAAGATAAGACACCTCACAGTTGATTTGTGTGGTAAGTTGCGTAGAACAAATATCTGATGGTAACTTATGCAATACAATTTGTCTAAACCTTGTGAGTACAGTTCCTACAGATGACAACTGGGTTTGTGTTCTTATCTCATAATATCTTATCACAGAAATGAATGTTTTTAAAATTTTTTGTGTGTCGTAGGTGGAGAAGATTGGAAATTGGTTGCTGAGGCGCTGGGCCTCAGCCCACAAGAGATTCGTTTCCTTGACCACCGTACTTTGAACCCACTTGACTCAGCCCTGGCTTTCAGTGCTAAGCAGCGCCACATTACTGTGGGAGAATTGTACGACATGTTAAGTGAATGTGGCTTTCCTGTGATAGCTGACCTGTGGTTATAATCAAAGGCCACTTGTGACAGCTCATAGATGAATAGGCCAATTCCAAGTTGACTTTTGCCTGTGGCAAGAGTCTTTGTGCAAAACTAAATGTATGTCACCTGTTCATTCATTCTAATAAAAATCATGTCATTTTCATATGAAACGTTTGCATGAGCACTCGATCTGGAAAAGAGGCAAACAGCAACTCGGAAGTGGCCTGAACCCAGACTATGTTGGTTTCTGTGAATGTGTGCATGAAGTGACTAGGAGTATTCCTACTAACCCCTGGATAGGATGTTAGTCCATCACAGGGTTACCCCCAATATTATATTCGCCAGTACCAATTTATATACCTGAGTGAAGAGAGGCTCTGTGCATGAGAATAACATGTCACAATACAATGTACAATGTAAAGTGTCACAATACAATGTTCCCAGCCAGGGCTCGAACCCAGA
>Ga0126337_10000012_pt1 | contig 48829 bp, 18 predicted proteins | sample DipCmetagenome_FD_92527 | JGI IMG/M metagenome (GOLD analysis project Ga0126337, IMG submission 92527) | Coral microbial communities from La Bocana,Puerto Morelos, Mexico - Diploria C A metagenome | ecosystem: Host-associated > Invertebrates > Cnidaria > Coral | place: La Bocana,Puerto Morelos...
CCCAGTGAAAATTTAGCCTCCCCAGTACCCAGCGAATATTTTGATTTTACCCAGCTATTTTTATGCTTCCCCAGTGACTGTGCAGTGAGAATTGAAAACCCCAGCGTATTTTTGCAAACCAATGAACCGACAAAAGAAATAATAAAAATAAAACAATAGCTACTACAAAACTCGAAAGCTATAGAAAGTTCTTCCAGCAATTCTATTTCCGGAACGGAAAGCCTCGTCGCATTCTGATGACCATCACACTCGTAAATGGATCGAAACTGTGAAGAAAAAGCACTTCGAAGTGTGCTCCTGAATGCGATGAATGGCATTAGAACGTATCCAAATTTTAAAAAATTGTCAGGCGAGAATGCCTCCCCGGACATCGCCAAGCCTTTCGGCCCACATCTCATCACAATGCAAACATTGGGCCCTCAGTTCAAATTCGTTCCTACAGGCCTTACGTATACAACGTAGTGTCGTTAGGCTGATGATAAAGAAAATACTGTAAAGCAATAGCGTCCAGATTGAAAGGGGGGAGTCAGTAGAGGGGGATTTTAAAAACTATGCGTACCTCTGGAAAAATACTGGCTACGCTATAGCTTGCAACACTGTTGTTTTCTCACTTCAATTTAGTCACTATAAAGCAGCCACTTTGCGGGCGAAAAAGGAAAAGCAATAAAGAGCCCCGCATTTTTCACAATTGGCCATGTTCTTATCGAATAAACCAGGCGTCCCTCCAGGAATAAACCTATTAAAAAAACCTAGTCAAAAACTAAGACGACAAGGATAATGATTCCACTGGGTCTGTTACAGAGGGGTGTATGAATTATTACTAGCTAGTCACTAACGGGAGAATTACCACGACTTGACTTCAGAATTGATTTGGTTTCTCAAACTAATATAGAATGTAGAGAAAATTAGATAACGTAAGTCAAAAATTTCAGTTAAAGAATGTGTGTAATTTTGAAAATTCAAGGAGAATTCTGGAACGCCTTAAAAACACTCCATACCAGATTTTACTTCTTTGTTATACTACACAAATTTTACTTCTTTTGAAAGTTTTATCCGATCCACACAATTCAATACCCCAATCCTATCTTTCCTTTCTCATGCACATAAGCTCTTGCCCACCAAGTAATCATTTGATCAGGTTCTCAGTAATCTCGGCTTCAACACTTCATCCCCTTTGTGAATGTCACAAATCTTGATAATCCGAGGTTTTATTAAACGTTATGTTTAGTTTGTTACGAAAAAGTCGACGAACAGTCAGAACTGTCCACAGGAATGCCATAAACACTCCTTTTATTTTTATTAAAATATATTTTTTTTCTCTGACCCAGCTTTAAATATTGTTGTGAATATTCTTAGATTACTATGCCGACATTCGTGGGCTGAAGTCTCATCAGAGACGATGAGGATGACGGATACCAATACAACGTCAGATTATCTGTCCTATCACGACTTTGATGTCGTTGAAATAAATTTTAAGCCTGACCGGCGGGTAATATAGCCTGATATGACACTCACGAATTGTTATTAGCATCGAACATAGACTAGTGCTGCTTTTTTCTTGTTTTCAGCTAGCTTTGCCGTTTGGAGAAAATAAGAATTTTATACGGTTTAATTAAAAATGTAGAATTGTATTGTATTTACAAATTTTAACACACAAAGTTTTTTTTTAATTTGATTATCGGGTTTTTTCTTAAAATAATCTTAAAATTTCGCAATTTCAGCCTCCATAGTCTTATTAAATGCATTCTTGTAAAAACGAGTGTATGCAGACTGTGCGTGTCTCCATGTAAATTTTTACGTCAACAGAAGATTTTTACGTGATCCGATTATCGCAGTAAGCCGTTTTGATAGGTAACATCGTTTGCGGCTCTTTTTCGTTATGTGTAACAATGATGAAGAACCTTCAAACTCAGCTTTACCCTTTATCGTTAGGCCGGTCTTCGATAAACATTTCATATGCATATCGTCATGCTCAAAGTATTGCCAGAATGTTGTTAAACATTGCGGAATCCGAACTTTTCCATTTTGTTAGTTCTGAAACATGACTCGTACAATGGCGAGTCCAGGTGAAATCGTAGTTTTAATGAACACGAAAATGTTAAACTAATCGTTACCCTGCAATGACAAATTTGCTTTGTATTGCAAAGATAGCTGGAACCTCTCTGTAATTCTACGCCTTGTTTAGTGGTTATTTGTTAGTCATTACACTACAGTGTTGTCTCGAATCTTCGTTGAATCAGAAGTCGGGATACATATAGGGAGATGGCTGCCAGTCTTTCTTACGATGAAATGAAACGAACAAACAACTCCTAAAGCACAATAACATCAGTGATAAATTTTCAACAAGGGAAATACACCCATCAAACAGAGTTTGGACAAAACCCTGAAGAAACGTAAGGCCTCACCAATCGGTTTTTTCTCTAACTTCAAAAATAATTTAGAAAAACCTACCTTATTCCAAATTCGCTCACCTGTTCCTTTAATCTTTCATGGCTTGTTGCGTCCAAACTCATCGACTGATTTGAATTGATGCGGATGGACATGGGCGCTTCCCCCGCCCAAGCACTGGCTTCCTCTCCACCTTGCGGACAGCGAATATTAAGATTGAATAAATTTTAAGACGATATCAAGTGTAAACTCCTGACTCATGAACCTGTTTTCCGAGATTATTTTCGGCAAAGGGCGTAAATACGTAAAAACACTTCTGGAGTTAAAACACTCAGGGCGACAGCTCTTGGACTTGGACAGGATTATTTGCAGGTTGGTTTGTCAAATGTCATATCTTCTCGCCAAGCACGTACAGTATTTCATCTATTCATCAATTTCATCGATTTAAAGAATGTGACAAATCTTGAGAAGTCAAGATTTTGGATTGTCCTTAGGATTTAGCATATTAAATGTTTGTAAAATACAGATAATTTATTCATTATCGTGACTCACGGGGAAAAAATCTTGGCACAGTTCCTGAACTGCTCCAAACCCTTCCAACCAAAGAAACACCCATTGCACAAATACGACAGAAAGCATGGCCTGTCATCTAACGATGACAAGTTCCTTTATAAGAAATAAAACGTAAACTGCGGTGATGAACTTGGCATTAACAAAGTTCATTTACTTGACGTTTCGTATGTTTCTACATACGAAACATACGAAACGTACAAAACGAAAGTCAAGTAAATAAACTTTGTTTTCCAACATGCGTTTTATTGCCATGTTTATCACCGCAGTTTGCGTTTTATTTCTTATGAAACTGCGATGGCCAATGAAAAAGAGTATTTACGATAAGTTCGTTATTTAGGTCTGTCGGGAAAAATGATAACTCTACTATTGTTCGTGTACCGCAGACGAGCGTGTCTACGTCAGGTCTGTCGCCCCAATTCAATTTGCTCCGGCTGGTAGATCGCAACACAAAACACGTTGACCTCGGCTCGAAGCAGATCCGGACCGCTCGATCCGGAGTGAAGCGCAGCTACCATGAGGAAATTAGAAAAGTAGCCAGTGAGCGCGCGAGAATTCTTTATATTGTACAATAATCTATTTAACGACTAGAAATCGGACAGTATCAGTAACGAGTCTGCTACTGGTATAGTAGTTATAACTAGCTAGTTTTTACGTGACACACCTTTTATTTATTGACAAAATACATATTAACCCTTGTTCAATAAAACTACCAATAATAAGGATTGTAAAAGAAGCAAGGTAGAGCCTTCCCTTTTTGCACTTTGTAATCCAGGCCCCGGTTGTTCGAACTAACACTATCCGCCGGGATAAATCGCTATCCCGGCAGTGAGTAAGTACTAACAAAGCAATCCTCCCTATGCAATGGATGGTAATTTATCCGGTGGATAGCGTTATCCAGGCCAGATGTCAGTAATTGCTCATCTGACTAATGGGTTCCTTAGCAGGTGTTTCAGTTCATTAAAAAAAATTGAGTGATTGGCGAAGAAGAGAGTCGCTCTAGTTTTCTTTCGCGTGCAATTGCGAAATTTTTCAGTTCAGAGTTCAGAAAATATTGTAGATATCGTGTTTTAAAATTAAGAAAATCGTAGAAATTATGCATCGTTCCCGATATCGTTACAATAAAGATGATGGCAACCTCGTTTCATTTGTCCTAGCTTTCAAAAAACCAGAGTCGACCGACGGCGTGTCGAGAAGAGATTAATTGATTACATAGTTAAAATTCAAACATTGCCCTTAAAGCACGAAAAATGTGTATTAAACTTCTAGACCTTCCAGGAAATTATGTTGGAAAAATGACGGTGTTTTTTTCCGTGTCGTGCAACGACCGTTAAAATCCAATCACAGAGTAATGGAGCATGGTAGTATTTTATAAATATAGTTTTGGTGCTTTTCTGTATTAGATAAAGTCATGCGATATATCAAACACTGCGAGAGGCAGTATTTCATCGGGATATTCAAACACCGTGAAGAGAATGGAAAATAAGACGCACACCGGATCATTTTTGACGAAATTCGAGATGTTTGGATAGCCGATGAAACACTGTCTCAAGTGTTTGATATATCTTCTCAATCTAAACAAAAGCAAAGAAGCAACTGGAGAAATAAAATCGTTGAAATCTATGCTAATTAAGGATGGATATCCAAACCTCCTCCACAGTTGTGATTTTCTTATAGTTTAACTTGACGAATTATTAATGAATTTGCTTTTTGTGATCGTGTTGACGCCATAAAATATTGAAAAACACTGACGTTTTCCTTCGAGTGCTCGCGGATTACCTGAACTTTCTTACTCAGCGCGCGTGCATTGTAAAACTATAGGGAGCCACCTTAAAACTGAAAAGCGTTGGATTTATTAGTGGCCTGCTGCTAACAGGACGTTTGATTCAACCATGTTAAACAATTAAAATGTTGCTAAATTGAAACTCTCGTCTTGTTTTTCACATTCTCGAAGGCAATTTCCTGAGGACCACTGACCTTTATGAGAGTATTTAATACATACCGGTAAAATCCTTTCGCATGCGGATCTCAAACGTTTCTCGAAAACTTCACTTTTAGTTCTACATAAATAAGCAACAAATCACATCTACAGGACTCCCTTAAAATGATGATCACCAAAATCAATTAAAATTGCATTAAACTCTGACTCCAAAAAAACAGCAAAGTATGACATGAACTCCATAAATAGAATACGTTTTGTTTTGTTGTCAGCCAGAGCAGTTACCATGGCTATAAGTGTTCTGTCCTCGGGATAATTCAGTGGTGGGTTTTCAAGAATTTTGTAATGGATTAAAGGTTACAAAATAGAAATTGTTTTGAAACTTCTCAGTTTTTGAACGTCGTTTACATGAGTTTCAGGATCGTTTCGGTTAAACGAAATTCTGCAGGGTTTCATGTCTACAGTTGACAGTTAAGTATTTTGTCAAAAAAATCAGTAATTGTCCTGTTATTGATCATGAATTTCATCACAACATTGCCATTCACTCGGCTGCGCCTAGTTATCACGTAATACATGGTTGCTATGGCGCCAAAAAACTGATTGACGTGAGTTTGTTAAACCCTTCATTGGGTGGGCCTCATTAAGCCTGTGCAGAAGAAAGTTTCTAGTTAACGCCAATGGGAAGTCAAACAAACTACGACCGAACAGCGCGTCAGAATAAACGAGGAGAATTTATGACACTGACATGGTTTTGATGTCTCCATCTAACGGAACCGAGAAAGCTTGTGCACACTATGTTTTACAAGATATATCACACGGATATTTTCCAGCTAATTTCTATGGATTTCTCATTACAGGAGCGGTCTTCGACTTTGTCGTTTGCCCCTCCAACATTCTGTTAAACACTTTAGTCATAGCTGCCCTGAAAACGAAACGACGACTTCAAACACACGCAAACATTCTGTTGGGTTGTTTGGCTCTAACGGACCTGATGGTTGGCCTTTTTGTACTACCCGTTCACACAACCATGACTATTTTCCTTCTACAAGGCAAAGACTATGGGGACTTCTGTGTACTTAATCGAGTCCTCATCATTTCCTTGACCATTTGCAGTGTTTCTTCGCTGTATCAGTTGACCTTAGTCAGTGCTGAAAGGTATTTAGCAATTAAACATACCTTCACTCACAGTACAGTTCTCACCAAAACCCGTCTACTGGTTTTTTCTGCTTTGGCTTGGATCGCTGCTGTTCTTCCTCTCAGTTTCCAGGGACTTTCTCCCATGATTATCACTCTGATATATGTCCTTGTGGTAACAAGCATCTCACTGATCTGTTGGTTCCAAGTTGTTGTGTACGTGGAAGCCCGCCGACATGAAAAAGCGATTCTTTCCCAGCAAGTTTCCAATGAGGCCAAGCAAAAGTTCCTTAAGGATAAAAAAGCATTGAAATTAACTACAACAATATTAGTAGCGCTCGTGCTGTCTTATTGTCCTTCTTTCATCAGTAGAGTTGTTGTGCAGGTTTTTGCCACTGAAGAGACCTCGACTGATAGTAGATCTCTAACTCGGTTTCTAATAGTTCTACCGGTCATATTTAATTCAGTTCTTAATCCAGTGATATATGCAGTAAGAAAAAGGCAGTTCCGAGTTGCGTTTGTTGAATTGCTGTTAAGAAAAAGTTACGAAGAAGCTAAGGACGTCGAAAAGAGACTGTTTGGAAAGTCGAACAACACCACAACAAGAAGTAGAGAAAATGCCGTGGAAAGGATTGAAGATGGAGTCCAAGGCGAAGACAAACAAGCAGAGAACCCTAACACCTAGTAGAAAATTTGTGTTAAAACAAATGGAAACAGATTTTTCCTTCTTGATAGGAAGTTGAATAATACCCTAACCCTAACCCTAAGCCAAAACCGCAAAGTTTTCTAAAACATTTACTGTTCTAGCTTGCATTACGACGAAAAAATTGAATTTAATAATTCAAAAGTTAAAATGGATCGGCCTAGTTGGCTTTAATCTTGTCTTTTTTATATCAGCTCAAAGTGACTGTCATGAATGGATTTCGGCTTCTTTCGATCAACTGCGTGCAGACTTAAGTGAAAAAGAAATGAACAGGTGTTTTGGCCAAACATGACAGAAATAAAAGGTTAATGAGCTCAAGTCAGTATCAAATTTAACAGACATGGATATAAAGTAAAGCCTCACATTTCATCTTTCCCTTTAGTTAAAACCGCTCTTAAGGAAAAGTTACGAAGAAGCTGGAGGCGTTGAAAAGAGACTGTTTGGAAAATCGAACAACACCACAACAAGAAGTAAAGACGGAATGCCGTGGGAAGGATTAAAGATGGAATACAGGCCACTATAACAGAACCATACAATCTCCGTTGTTAGCTCTGTTTGTATTGAGAAGTAAACTGGCACTTCTTCGGTGCGGCGATGCAATTAATACTTAAAAAAGTAGAAACATAGTACATACTAAACAGGGGACAGGTTGCCAGAATATTAATGAAAATAATCACAATATATACGAACGAAATAAATTGATTTTTTTTTTGTTCATTTCGATAATCTTATCAATATTAGGCTAAAGTAGGCGGAAAAAAAAATAGAGTGCAAATTTTTTTTTTCGGACAGAATTTCCGTTATTCTCAAACTTTAACGAAAAACAGAAACTGAAATTAAAGATTTAATCGGCTTATTTGGCTTTAATCTTGTGTTTATTATATGCTGTTTCGGGTTCTTTCTGTCAAGTGCGCGGACATTTGAGCGCAAACGAAATCAGCAGGTGTTTTAAGATTTTAGTTTAAGTGTTAATTGAGGGAAACAAAGTTGACGGTGTTCATTATATCAGATGGGATTGACAAAACTAGAGAAACCAAAGTAAAATTAATTTTTATCAATTTTCAGTCTGTGGTCAAAAAGGGAAAACAGTTCCCGGCCCAGCTGGAACAGAGATTACTATATTTGATCTATTTGGATGTACTTCTGTACTATCTTGCAAGGCAGCGAACTTTCTGAATGGGCAGTGCAATGGTTCTGCGAGCGCCTATGTTATATTTTCTCGTACATTTCTTTGCGGTTTCCTTCGAAACAGCACCGTCAAAGACCCCATCCTTTATTTATTTCAGGAAAAGTAAAACTTAAATTTCCATTTGAGGTATAAAAATCCGTAGCTACGTACTTGGATTACTTCTTTTCGTACAGAGAGAAATTTTCCATGAAATAAAACTTTCTGCTAGCCCAGTGCCGTTTAAAATCAGCTAGGTTTAACATATTTCATTCGCTTGTAATGATCCTTGTATACTCTGTCACCACCCGTTGTTTTGCGTTGAGAGCAAGAAAAACCTTACTACTCTGGACATAACAGTATAACAAAGCAAGTACAATTCATTAATTATACTTCTTTGCAATAATATTAAAACTCGAACTAGATAACTTATGATAAAGTTTACCTGTGCACGTGCAGTGAAGCTCTCCGCCATGTGAAACGTTTGCATCGTTGAAAGTCTAAAACAATCTGCAGTTGCTTCTGGATTTCTCCGACTCTGGGGATTTGACCATCTCCTCCTGCTGCTGCACCGCAGTTAATGGTAAAAAAGAACGCAAAAGAAATAATAAATAAACACGAAGCTTGTCATTCAAATGAACAATCCGAGAGATTGTCAGATTTGACCATATCTCGTCAGCAAACCAATCAGCGTCACATCATTCAATCACGTGATGATTGAGATCTCTAGCGGAGGAGGTATCCCGTGACAGAAAAATTATGGCTATATATAGTCTTTCGGTAAAAATATTCTCGTTATTCCACGCAACAACGAAAATTGCCTGGAAGGAGGGGAGGGGTGGGAATCAAATGCTCAGGTATTGACAACTAATCAAATCTCACGTTTCGTGAGAGGGTTTGACAGCTAATCAAATTTCTCAATCGGCTTCTGAAAATTGAGACGCTTGCAAACAACTGTTTTGGCGAGAAATGTGCGCGTGCTACTGAAAGGTGAGGTTAGCAGGTAACATGAACAACGACTTATCCGATGGTTAGTGACTTATCCGATGGCTGTGATTTATCCAACTGATAGTGATTTATTCGGTAGATAGCGTTGTATACTCTCCAAGAAGAAGAAGAAGACTTCGTTTCATGAGGGTTAGCATTGACTACTGGTGGCCTAGTAGTTTACATAATGGCCTTGCTTAACTAAACTACCAATCATAAATAGTAATGATAACATGATTCTTTCAATGATTTGTTCTCTGAAAACACCTTTTTTTCCATGCCATTTCACAACGAGCTAATCAAAAGAATGCATGTCAATCATTCAGATTGATGAAGGGTGTAACGAAAGGTTACGCCATGTACGTGCCCCACACAGACGTACACTCAAAAACCAACCCATCGATAAACCTAAAAGACCTCAGATTCAATTAGTATCATTGGAAGATTAAAACTACTCAAGGGAAGGCACAGCTGCATACCGTCACGTTTTTATCTCGAGCCTAAAGGTTTTGTTTGGCAAGGGGTAAGTGAATGTGTATACAGCCGGATTAGCGCGATAAGAACAGTCTCTGAAAGTATGCCAAGTATTTAACACTTTCCGTAAACATAAATACCGCAGTTCCTTAGCTATTCAAAGTTTGGCTTTAACTCTGATGCCGTAAAAAGCTCTTTAACTGGGCTTGAGCAATTTTAGTAATGATCAGTCTTTCTACGTGATAGCTTTTAATTCTTTACAAGTCTGTTATCTAAAGAGGTGTTGTTCCATTGCGATAAAGATAAGGATTAATCTCAAATGAAAAAAAAAATGCTCAGAGCTTCTGACTTTTGTTAGTATGTTTTGAGCTGCAGTTAATGACTGAAGATAGCAGCACAAGAACTCGATTTGTCAGGAAAAAACAACTTCGCAAACTTGACATTAATTCTTTCGTTTTTGTATCCATTTCATCCGCCAGCAAAGTAATCCTCCGTAGAATGCAGTAAATACATTGTGTATTTGAACTACCAATTTAACCCTATTTAACCAGTTGAAATGAGATAGCGGATTTTCTTAAATCTTTCTGTACATGTTTGACTCAAACGGAAAGATTTAAAAGAGCTAATAATAACTATTGGCAATGTAGCTTTGATCAACAAATTAATATGACGTACCCAGTCCCTCACTCTCGCAACACAAACTTGACAAATTTTCAAATTGACAATTTCATTATTTTTTTACTGCAGGGCATAACAGACACTCATATGCACTAAACGCTATAGCAATAGTCCTTAAAATCATTTACTGCACGTTTTACGCCAAAAATACCTTGTCATCATCTGGTTAACGTTTCCAATCTTTTTAAGAATCAAAGTAATTCTTTTGCAAAATGCTGCCAAGGTCAACAAAACACCCGAAACTTGCTCAATGCTCACATTTTCCGCCCTTTTAAGCTGCTTTGAACTGAAAGCTCGTTGTGGTTAAATGCATCATGATTTAAATTGTTGGGTTCGGTAAATTAAACAAGTCTTGTCATAAGCTTGTCATATAGTTGGAGTAGAGTCAGAAGATCATGGGGCTGAAACGTTTTGTTCGAATCTTGGAAATCATTAGCAGTCCAGAAAAGTTCAGAAGGATGCATTGCTCGCAAGACCCTCTGACAAACAGCGGAAATCTTCGGCCGACTTTGTAAATTACTTAGAACTGCAATGTCGCTGTCGTTATTGCTGTTGTTTTCGATGTAAGTTACGATGCCGTTGTTGTTTTCGCTGTAAGAAATAGGCCGGTTCTGTATATTGATTTTTGGTCCCAAATAAGGTAAACACACAAACAAAAACTTCCAAAAGTGAAACAAAACACAGAATTTACAGGTCTTGTTGTACTAAAAATGGCTTTACTTTTAACATAACTAGTTACGGCTCTCTCCATACGATCTCATTTGCAAGTACAGAAAGTTAAGTTAAAAACACATGCCTTCTATAACATTTCTCAACAAAGTCTTCGACTACAAAAATAACACGAACAGAAATTCATAATTTTATATACTATTGACCCTCTGAACAAAAGCGTTTAACAAATTCGTGAGAAAAATTGTGCTGGTGTGTTCTTTTAGGATTAATCATCACATTTTTAAACTAAAATAGGCTTGAAAAAAAAAACAACCTCCAATCTATTAACAAGGCCTTTTCGCTAAGTCTGATGGAGATTAAAAAATCTGTTTTTCCAAAACGAGAAAGAACACCAAAAGAAATCGAAAAAAAACAATCGATCTAAAATGATTAATCTCAAGAAAACACACACTAAGAAATTTAACGGTTAGGCCTAACGTCCACACGAATCCGTCACGAAAACAGTGGTTTTCCTGACCGTTATACAAACTGGAGGAATTTGAAAAAGCTGGCTTTACGTTTTTGAGGGGACGGAAAACATTTTGAATACAGAGCTTTAATTTTCTTTCATCAACGACGTAGTCGCGATAATCACTTGATCTCCCTGACCGAGATCTCTTCAAACACAAATTCAAAATGGCCGGCAGTTGTTGCATTTTTAAATTCCTCCAGTGTAATTCGGACGGAAAACATTTGATACGTTTCCAGTGTGAAACCTCCATTTTCAAATTCCTCCGGAGTGTGGACGGAGCATTAAGATACTATAGATCACTGCTTGTAGCTTTCTTTGAAGTCTGAATTTATCCCAAATTTACTACAGTTCAATAAAACTGAACTAAACTCTCCGCTCATTCTAACAGAAAATAAGAGCGTACTAATTGTAAGACTCTACAATGATACTGCCTTTAAAAAGTACTACCTTCGACAGCGTTGCCACTAACTTGGGTAACCTTCTGAGGACTTATGCGAGAGCTCGCGACATAAATCAAAATCTACTTTACCGCGGTCAAATAATTATTGGGAAGAAAATAAATCTCTCTTTCTCTTACGGAATACCGTGCAATCATTCCACAGGCGAGGTTACGAAAGTACAAAAACACACTGATTTGACCAATAAATCAGTCATGTTTCAGATACCGCAGCAAAATCGTTCCATCTTTTTTTCTACGTCATGAATCCATTTCTAGTGAAGATCCCTTCGAACACATTGGCGCCGTATTTTATTTCTACAAAATTACTGCAAGCTTTGTCTCTTCTCACACCCCAAAATGCACAAGTTCAAATTTCAAACTGCCGGATGAAAAAAAGTCTCCTAACATGCTGAAAACAAGTATTGCTGGGTGGAAGCACAGTTCAGTAGCGTTCATTTGAATAGTCATACACTAGAGTTTCATCCACAAACTTCGAAGTTTGTGGATGAAGTTAAAACCACCTTGTACAGCATAATAAACAGAACCAGGCGAAAGTACTGCTCAATAGTTTAATTTAAATGGGTTGTACACTATAGGTTTTTATAAACAGCTTTAGAAGTTAGGGACGCTTTTGAACTTGAGGCCTGGCTTTGGGAGTGAGAGAGTTTATATCTTCATATCAGTTTTTCTATCGTTATTTGCATCTGTGAATAATGTGCCTCGATCGACAATTCTGGCATTTTACTTTACAGCACCAAAAGAAGCGGCAATTGCACAGTTCTTCCATTTCACTTTCACTAGTTGTAAAACCTCTCCCGCAACACATTAAATCGCACCCGTCCGTCCCGAAGGATGTGTTATTGCAAAGACGTCCCCTTGTCCCGAGGGATCCTGTTTCGAGATTTCGCTCGCAAAAGTCCGGTGAGTCTTCGTAGTATACCAAGTCCGCCTCAGTGGGGGGCTTGTGAAGTTTATTCTTGGGACGAAATGCTGGTTTTCCTTTCCTTGGATTGTGGCCATTCCGGTTGTTGTTTTGTTCAAATTCCACAAGTGAAGCACTGTCAAATTTATCTTTAAGAACTTCGCCAATCTGTCTGAAATCAGCTAATCGTTTCCAACAGGTGCGCACGGTGCAAGCTTCCGACACCCCATGACATTTGCATTCTCTCACCACGTTCTGTCTAACAGCCTGAAAAAATTAAAGAATGATTAAGATTCAGATGTTCTGCGCGCGCGAAAGGACAGAATCAATAGACCGGTTTCGAAAAATTAAAATTCAGGCTAGCAGTGAGGCTTAGAGGACACAACAAAGGAAATTAAATAACCATGTTTATTCATTTCTTTTGTTTGTGTCCTCTAGGCCTCACTATCAAGCTGAATTTTAATATATCGAAAGTGGCCTATTGTATATTGAAAACTACATTGAATATGGCTTGCAAGAAATTGTTATTTTACAGTGTTTCTTGGTGAGCAAATGATTGGCTAGGGCCAAAATGTTTTGCCATCATGTTGCACAAACCGAGGGACTTTCCACTGACAGCAAAAATACGCGAGATTTAAACGATTAGGTCATTATCAGTGAAGGCTGACTCCATTAACGGATCTCTACGGTTGTATCATTAAATATCAGAAATTACTGCTCCACTTCTATAAGATCGAAGAGTGAAGTGTCTCGCCCAAACATAATTTCACTGAAATTGGACGAAAGTTCAAAGGGAGTTCGTAGAAAGACTCTTCGATCAATTTAATCAAACCGTACTAACTGTGGTCAAACGCTATGACAAACCTTTGACAAACGTTTGACAAGCCTGTTAGTTCAACATAGCGATCATCTGAAAAACTGTAAAGTAGCAGGATGCCGACCAGAAAAAATTGAAAAGTGACCTGCACAGTTGTTCCTTTTTATCTAGGCGGCTCGTGTTACGTAAAAAGAAACGTTACATAATAAAGAGCGGCAGTTGGAAGGCAGCCTCTTTTACATTTTCTCCGTACAACAACAGTGTGCTCTCATTTGGGTAAACGTAATTCCAGAGTATGAAAATGTTTGTGTCTAAACCTCTATTGTAGTACGAGGCTAATTTCTTTGCAAGACGTTTTACCGTGGGAAACAAAATCAAAACAGTGGCCAGCATAATAAAATGCAAATTAATTGTCGGCAAAAAGCCGCAGTTAGGAAATAATAGGTAATGTGATTTTACGTGTGGGTCTTCAGCAATTAGTCTTGCGTTGTTCCGTGGGAAACCGCTAGTTACAACCGTTAACCTCAGACAGAAATTTTTCTCCTAGAATGAAACAATTTGGACAAAGGGTTGCCGCCGACGAAACACCCAGCGAGTTCAAAACACAACTCCTTTTAGGTCGTAGATGAAAGAATTAACTCTCTATAATGTGTGTCTATACCAATTATTTATTGTTAGTTCCGAGAATTTGGCAAAACATCACAATATCTCTATTAGTTAGTGATTTAATTTACTCTCTCGACCTGTCTACTGAATACATGCAATGTTTTGATAAAGGAAACCAGCTCGTGCCGCCGGTTGTTGGTATTAGAATTTTCACATTCCACGATGAAAACTTCACGATTTTGTGGAACCATTACCCTGTTAGCATTACAGAAAAATAAAGAAGAAAAATCAAGGTGCTTACCAGAAATTGCCAGTTTCAAATTAAAGATAGCACTAAGTGATCTGACAATTTAGAACTTCCCTTTAAGCTGTACAGATACAGATGGCCTGAGCCCACCGCTAGATCTACTTAAATTACTTTTTGCAATAAATGATTGTTCGGAAAGTATTTGCTCATAGCCGAAAAGAGTTCCACTCATTGCCTTAGGGTACGGCTTCCCTTGTCGTTCATTGCGGCTTATCATAACGATTTTTTCCTTGTAGCTTTCAATTAACTCTCTGTTTCACACCCACAAGAAGAAAAAATTACTTACAGCTCTTCCTGCCTCGTTGTTGTGTAAATTTACCAATGTGCGAAAATCACGGCCTTTTTCTCCAGCGTCAACAAACTTCCTCGAGAACTGGTCGGCAAAATGGACGTTGTCGCTGCAACCTCCCCATTGCCATCCTTCGTTGCTGACGCCTTTGTAGCGGCTGTCACATCCACAAGCCGTCAGTTTGCCGTCGCTACAAGCCCTAGCAATAGCATGCGACACACCAGCGGCAGTTATGGAGTAGGTGAATGCTGTTTCCCTACAAGCTAACACGGAAACGTTCTCATTACAACATTGCTTTTTCACCATCAAGAGCGACCAGCTTCAACAGAATTCAACAAACAAAGATATATTTTGCATGTGTATATTCAAGGATGGTCAGCTTTGTAAAGAACTAAATATTATAGAGATTAGCGTTTGCACGAGGAAAATTTCGCATATGACAAATGTCCAAGAATATAAGAGCTATATCAGATGTTGAACTATACAATAAGTACTGCTATTCCGACCTAATGCGTGGGTTGTTTATACCATTTAGTGACCAGACTAGGAAGCAGTCTTGCCGTTTCGTTTTCATTTCTTGGGTGCCAAAGGAATTTAAAAAATCAATCTTGTGCATGTCGATCTACGTTTTCGAAAAATAGGGCGAGTGTTGGTGCAGAGTTAATGGAGTCTCAATTATTTTGCCTTTTTTATTTTGCCTTATTTCTTTAGCCTTTTTGCAATTTAAGGACTCCCATTTGTTCCATCAACAAATTCCTAGACGTTTTAAGATTCTATTGCTAATGTTTTTAGAGAGAAGGTAACCTTATCGTTTCAATATCTCAGTTTTTCAAATGCTTAGTAAACTATAAAGTTAAAAACACGTGGGGGAAGTATATGATCAACTTACGGAAATAACAGTTTATCGCGTAGAGAAACTTATTAAACATCTCACAAGCCTTTTCCGCCACTTCAAACAAAGGAGAAGAAATATTGCGTGGATACTATGAAGTGGTCTGCCATAAATGTGTTTGGAAAAAAACATGTATTTTCCCTAACTAAAAAAACAAGAGTTCAACGATGAATGCTGACAAAGTTTCATTTTACCTTGTTGTGCTTGAAGGAGAAAAGAAACATTAAATCAGAACAACTGCTTCGCACAAAAAGGAATCGTGCATGGCAAATAAAGAACGAATTTCGTGAGAAAACTGAACGAGGAAAGCTATAATGAAATTAACAGATGACGCCTATGAATCATCATCAAACAAAACTTACCTATTTTCACTATTTTCCCAAAAACATTTTCGGGACTGTGAGCTGAACAATTCCATTTTCTGTTTTTAAACTGGTATTGACACTGGCTGATGGAAAGTTTTGCTCCGAGTCCAATGTATGGAACCAATTCAGGGTACTTTCGACATAAGCGTTGTTGCTTCGGTGTTACGGGTTTCACTCCGTTTGCAGGAGAAAGTTGGATATTAAGGTTATCTTGAGGCTTCGATGAGCCACTTACACCAAGGTTCCTAAAAAATAGGGAAGCAAAATAGTCTTAGTTTGTTGTTTAACGCTATCACAACATCATAATCAGGAAGTGTAATTATGGACTTACCACCAAGCACCATTGCCTTCTGCGAGTACATTAAGACTTGTTAAACCAAACAGTACCACCATGTAAAAAGCGTTGAACAAGTTCATCTTGAGCGTCTAACGATCTTGTTGAGTTGTGTCTACAGTAAGCTGTAATAACTCAAGAATTCTAATTCGCCTACATAAATCGGCCCCTCAGCCGCATGTGATTATTACCTTCATACAAAACAATGGATTATACAGCCACATTAACAGTGACCACTAAAATTATATCATTTTTGTTTGCAGTCTGCATGTCTGCATACGTTTAAGCCTTCAACAATAACGCTAGTACGGTTAACTAACAACTTCTAATTAGTTCAGATCCTGATCTGGCATACCTAGAAGAGGGCAGTTCCCGCCCACACACAAAGTCGGTGAAATTGCTACTTCAAATTTAATCCCTTGGACAGTGCCTTGTTGATGAAGAAGCTTGCGGGTAAATATACTATCAAAATGTGTACTTACTGCTTAAAAAATCTGTGTTTCCTTTGGTCATTTAGACGTTCCGTTCGAGATTTGCAGTTCGTAGTTGCAAGTTTCTGCCGTGACTACGTATCGAAAAGTTGCCTCGGTATTTTAATATTCCCTTTGATTCTCCTTCTTTTAATTAATTTGGTGTCCTTTAAAGAACTTGTTGACAATATGAAAATTACGTGACTTTGTGAACGATGAATTTTACCACATCCTCGCTAGAGAACTAAAACGGTGGAACAAAGCAAACTGTAATTGCAGAGGACCTAACGCTTCCCAAAACACGACAAGGGTTTATAATTGAAGGTTTTTTGAAGAGGCGTAAACATGTCAAGTGATACCCTCTTCACATTTGAAAGGAAACAATTTGTATGGCTTTTACTTCGCCAAGGTCCTTTCGATGCTTCGAATTAAGAAACAGCCAAAAACGCAATTTACAATCAATAGTCTAGCACAAATTAAACGATTAAGACTTCAATAGGAATAAGAAAGACATTATCTGTGTCATTGCCCATGAATAGGGTCAACAGGGGCCGGCACTTTCGCAAATGTTTCAGTCAATTAACTCTCTTCGGAAACGGCTTTTCCAATGTGGTTTATCGAATTTTGCGACATCCACGAACGTAGATAATAAAAATGATTTTCGTACCAAGTCTTTAGCTCTTGCAAGAACGCGCAAGAAGAGCAGAAAGTAGCATATTTGCCTCTGTCTTCGACTTAAGTTCACAACAGGTGTTAAAATGTTTGTTTTGGTTTTCGCTTTGTTGTTATAACGGTTAAGCGATAAAGCTGAAGAGCCTTAGGAGGACATAATCTCACCAATAGCACTCGTGGCTACCTCGTTGAAGATTAGAACTAATCAAAACAGCTACAAATAAAAACATTGCCATAATACCGTGCGAAATTTGTGTGTTATTAAAACAATGAAACACACCTGAAAACAGTCAAAGAATTCCTACACTATCCCAGGAAAGAATCATTGTGAAGAATGTAGTGCCAACTGAAATGTTTATTATACAGATTCTCAAAGATTGACTCATTTCTAAATCATCTTTTTCATTAACTTGCCCAGTGTAGCATACCATAACGGAAATAAATGGCGCAAACATTGCTTAATTTTCCGAGGCCCACGAATTTTTATTCGAATCCTGGACGTGCCTACACATTTAATTCGAGTTAGCGGCCGAACGTAACTCATATTTCGAGAAAACAGAAATATGAATAGCACAAAAACAAAGAGACACGTAGCTTTTATTACAACACAATGAGCGGTCCCTGGAGGCAATTTTTCCATTCATTGCTGGTTGAAAAATAATTGAGCCATGCAATTTGCTTTTGTGTTTTTATGAAGTTACGGCAATCTTTCGTTAGGCCGCTTTCTTCAAAGAAATTTTCAGTTAACGTTACTAAACGATGTTAAAAGAATTGTTTTACTGGCTTTGACTTGTAAATACTTTTAACTGCCAGTACGTCCTCTTTGTTCACAGCTATTTGTCCTTAGAATCACGTGATTTAGCGTGCTAAACATTACGGTTTCACGTGGTTTGCTAGCTCTCACACCGAACTTCATGGTATGAGTGTTGATAATACGTTTCCGCTTTGGCTTTACAATAATTGCCGGCACTCTTCACCTTTATAAATGAGTAACCGAAAACTTATATCACTACGTAAAAACGAATACAACAAAAAAGGAGGTCACGTTGCACTATTCATTAAAGAGGTCAAGCTGTGGGGAACTATATGTATAACAAAGGACAATTGGTGTGGATTTTAAAGAGGGCTTCATTCAAAAGCAGTTTATCCTTATGCCTCATTAACCAAACGGCAGGACCGCGTAAATAAAAACTTTGGACCCAGGTCGTAAAAAACAAAACGGTGAGCTTAGCGGAGTCTGTACAGATGCCACTGGGCAAGTAAACGAAGAGCTACAGAATATGCCAGTTAGCATCAAGGATAAACTGCGAGCAGTCTGTCTTTCTCTCGAAAAATCCGTAGGGAAGATAAAAGATTATAGAGATAATAGCCAAACTCGTGACGGCGACGGCGACGGGGACGGCGAGCACGGGCGCGGGCTACTTGCGGTTCGCGGCTTCGCATGTTCACGACCGCTCAGTTGTGTTGCGTTCTTCTCTTCGTTCCTAGCCGCGTTTTTTTTTTAGCAAAATAGACACTGCTCGCAGCCTTATCCCAAGGAGTGTTAGTGTCCTTCAATGGTGCTTCATTAGTAGAAACTATTTTATAACCTGTGATCACGCGTTCTTTTTTTTGTTTTTTCAAATCATTTCATGTCAAAGCATTTGACTTGGTCTCATGAAGCAAGCTCAAGTGGAACCGTAACAGCAATTTTTCAACAGTAATTTTTTTCTGTTGTGTTACCTGAATCAATAAGAACTGCGGTTCCCAGGAGAAACGCGGTAGCTCGGAATAATCAGCGCAGCTGACAGGTTGCCAATTACCTCTATACAGGATTACAACGGAGAAAGACCAGTATTGCTTTTAACCACCCAGCCATGAACATGATGTATGTTGTATAAATATACAGAATGGATAAGATCTGGAGTGGTAATAAACTTCAATACTACCTAATGTTTGCTTTGTTCTGTTTTGTTTAGGACTGATAGTGAGACTTTTGTAATTTGTTTCAAGTGGAAGGCAAGAAATAATGGAATCCAACAAAAGCCAAGGGAGGGGTGGGAAGCTAGACAAAACATGGGCACCTGGGTCTATCCTTTGAACTTACCACTTATACTTTACCAAGTTAAATATTAACTCTCGAACATGAAACCTTTTAGGACGTTTGTGCCAAGCTTTTTGGTGTGCTGCAAACTTGGAGGAAATAGTGGCTTTTTACCCTGCCTGAGCAGGGACAAAATATAAATATTACAAGCGTCGTCGCCGAATGTATAGCGTTGACCTTCATGAGATCTAAACTAACCAGAATTTGAACCACAGCGCAGTGTTGACCAGGAAAGTCCGAAGCTCTCGCTTCACAAATATGGGTTCGCTCTCTGAACTTGTCAAGGACAGTGCTTCCATCAAATTCCTGATCCAGAATACGAATTGATCGCTTGCTTTGCTGTTTTCTTTTCCATCTGCAGGTTACTGAAAAAACCAAGAATGGAGCAGGAGAGGTCGGTCATTTATGCGACTGCCAGAGCGTTCTGTGCGACATTCCAGTTTACAGGCTGTGCGAACAGAACGATAAGTCATCCACTAATTCCTAAATCAAAGGTGGTCTCTTACCTTTTGTCCATCGCTTGCGGCTTAGACTCTGGCCTCACAAACTGCGATAAATAAGCTGAAACCAGAAAAGACGAGCCAGATCAGTAAAAGTCGTATAAATCGATTGACAAGGGAGACATGCGCCACTTCGAATAATATTACAAAAACAAATGAATCGTCGCGGACTGGGGGTAAGTGCGTAGGACCCTCCCCTCCCCTATCTCGTTTTAAGCCGGGTTTCAAGATATCCGGTAGGTATACCCTAGCCAATTGGAAATTAGAGAAAAACAAAAGTCGCAGGATTACTGCTAAGAGAAAAGAGAGTTGAAAAATACGAAGGACCTTAAACCTAGTCTTGATTTTCACAAAATCCCGCTGTTCATCTGTTCATAATGATTCGTGAAGTGTAAAACCAAACCGCTGACATGGCTGAACCACACTCCAGCTTAGTGCTTGGAACTCAGTTTTATGACTGTAATGCTAGGGTTTGTACGTACATTTGCTGCACACACCTATCTTCGCTACATTTATTTCTATAATACAAGCTTGGCTGTTTGGCGAGCAGTGACCACTACGTAAATTTTCCGCTAGCTGCAACCTCTATTTCATTAAGGAAACGTTGTTTTGTGCCAGGTAATCTGGCCAGCAGTACAAAACAGAAAAATAGCCGTAATTGCGGTTCACTGGCTAAGCAGCATAAAGCCAATTATGTTTTGTTTGATTCCAAATCACGTTATGTAGCTTGAAATGAGTCGGCAGTGAGCTTCAGTGGTAAAGCTTTTTAACCTGGCGTTTTGAACACGTGGCCAAGAAGCTAAAAGCTACCAGACTTCGAGGTGTTGTAACATGGAAGGTTTTCGGACATATAATTATAAGGAAATGAAAACTACTCTAGTTTCGGTTTTGAGTGATCGGTTTACCACTGATTCAGCACAATGAAATCTCGAGACTTCCAGGATCTAACCACCTGCAACCATGATACAGCTCTGACAAGCTCGGAAGGCCTAGTAACGATCTCATAAGCGATCAACCTCGTTCCCATATCTTTTTTTGTTAACTTGGGAACAAGGTTGACTACGAGATGAGACTCACCCCAGATCCACTCGTTTTTTCAAAGTGGCAAATAAAATTGATGCCAAGCAACATCGTAGGTTTGCAATGCGTGCAGAGAATATTGCAAGCCAGACCTTTGTTCGATTTAGTGCATATGATACTAGATAAAACAACCCCAGCTGTGTTACACTGCTAAACAGTCGTTTCTTCTTCCCTATTGGGAAGGCGCGAACCGCCGCAACCGAAATCCACGCGTGCGAAGCGCGCGAACCTCACACTCCCGTAGGTCGTGTGAGGCGACTCTCCCCAACTTTCCTCGTTGTTTCTACACTCGGCCCAGACCTTTCGTTCGAATACTGCCCGCGCCGCTCGGTTTCGCAAAAGTGCGACTGTTTTGTAGTCTGCAGCTGTGTGGTTTGCAAGTTTGGTTTGGGCTTGTTCTTTCTTGGTCACGGTGCATTTTCCATTAGTACCCTACAGAAACGTATGCCACCCATTAAAGGAAGTTCAGTGATCAAAATTTTTCGTAGCTGTCTGTAATTTTTGACATTTTTGACACAAGTAAACAATTTTTTCGTTAAGTTGTCAATGTTTAATTTGTCTTCTAAATATCAATAAAATGGTGTCATGAGAGCAACTTAGAACGAAATTTATTAAATTCATACTGGTGTAAACAATTATGAAGATCTATCTAGAATTAAAATACATTTTCAGAAATGGACAATTATGCAGAAAAACCGGAAAATTAAATATTTAATAGACTGTTAATCAGACAATTGATAATGAATGAACATTAATCATAGTTTTAAGTTCTTAGTCAGAAAGCGCTGAGACTAATAGTTCATTGATGAATTAAAAACTGCAATTGTTGATGCGGCCTCATCTCGACATTTTAATTGCATCCTGTTTTTAAGTGATTACAACAATCATTTTCTTTATACATTCACTCTTGTATCGTTCCAATATTTAATTTCTGTTTTTAATCTCTTTTAGCTGTGACGATATAACATGGTTGAAACTCATGGCGAAACCACAAAACTTTTTACTGAGAAACGGAACGACCCGTGATGTTTCAAAACATAATTGAAAGTTCTTAATTGCTTGTACAACTGACATTGTTTTAGTCTGTTGCCTTGGTGTCGCGTGTCCTTCATAGGCACGCGATTGGGATAAGTAAATTATTAATGAACGCAGATGTTCAAGTAGCATAAATTAGCATAAAACTGACTAAAGCGTCAAACAGTTGCTTTAATCTGAAGGCAGTAATACATTAAAAGTTTCAATATAAACAGAAAGCTTGAATTGGATGGCTAATTAATTTAGCACAAACGTGCATGAAAACAGGAAAAAGGTTTAGAAAAAAAATAGTTTGCTTCTGTGTCCTGTTTGACAGGTTTTTATACGTTACTCGCAAGGTCGGAAATAAGGGAAAATTTCCTTGAGAAACTGATAACTTAAACATCGGAAATGAAGTCTCTTGAAGTCTCTAATTTCATAATCAATGAATTTCGTAGGCTTCTATTGTCAGAGCAGGTGCTTTGTCGACGATTTAAAACAAACCTCGATAGTGTTTTGAGGGATCATTTCGGTGGATAGCAATGTTCGTTATTTTAACCAAGCATCCCAGCCTATCTGCGTGAGCTGAAAATATTCAAACGATCGAGGGTTTAGGCAAGAAACAGCGATCACGGCAAAAAGAGACGATTTCGCAAGGAAAAAGAAGAAAAAAAAGGAATCAACAGTTGAGAAATTATATACGACTTCAGTGGTAGCATGACGAGGGATTCGCTTTTCAACATCAGCACCATCGCTTTACACGTTGTCTTATTCTTAGCGACTTGGTTTGGAAACAGCCTGGTGTGTGCTGCAATATGGCGTGTTAGAGCCCTGAGAACAATTTCTAACATGGTAATTTTCAGTTTAGCGCTTTCTGATCTACTTATGACGGTTGTTTTCATGTATCGAATTATCCATCTCTCCAGCGGGGAGGAGTTGCACGCCGCGTGTCATACCTTCTCTGAAATTGCCTTCAGCGACATCTGCGTGATCATTCTACATTTGACTGTAATCAGCGTAGACAGATTCGTCGCCATTAAATTTCCACTTCGCTACAAAACTTTAGTAACTCGCAAGCGGATGAAGATGGCACTGGCCTTCGTCTGGTTGTTTCCTCTCATCGGAACCGTTATTGTGCCTCATTTACTTCCTCAAGAAGCATACGAAGATTACATTGATTACTACGACTCGTTTCATTTGTGTATCTCTTTCCACCAACACCAGTTCCAAAACACTTCGAAAATCTTCGCAGCAATAATCATTGTACTATACATTGTACTCCCGTTTATTGTAACTCTTAGCGGTTATATTTACATCGTGAAAGTATCGCGAGACCAGCAGTTGAAACTTGAAAACCAAGCTCATTTGGAGAGAGAAGCTACAAGGAAAGTCGAAATCAAAGTAGCAGTGACATATGGTATAATCATTGGTGCGTTTATGATCTGTTTTCTTCCACTCTTGACTGGAACTCTATACCAACAATTTAAGGATGAAGAGAAAAAAAACATGACTCGGGTCATGCAGATTTTATCAATTATAGCATCTATCAGCGCCTGCGTTAATCCAGCGGTTTATACCTGGAGAAATCGAGAATTCAGGAAAGCGTTCAAGAGCATTATTACGAGAAAGAATGCGGCCGAGATACACAACTGACCTAAAACAATTAATGTAATAACTGTATCCAAGAGATACATTCTCTTGCTATATGTAAAAAAAAAATGAATGGTTTTGAGTCTGTGATTTTTTTCAACATGCCTGCTTCGAAAAAATACAACCTCAGCGGGAAGGGGAAGAAACCTATATAAAAATTGAGGAGCCTGCTGCTCGTCTGGAAATTATGAAAAGAAGCCAGTGAAGAGGTGCCAAGATTCCTGTTTTGTGGGCGTAGCTGAATTTTTCTCACCCCTAAGAGACAATACTTCTAAAAGAACACATTATTCTCCTGTTATGTTTTATCGGATCAATACCCTGAAGGGTATCGCAAAATCTCCCGCTATCTCAACACTCTAAGAGATAGAAAACCCGCCTTTTGTCCTCTAAAAGGTACGACGAGTACGTACCACAGCACGAAAAAGCAAACTTACGTTGGCATAAAGGCTGCGTAAATGTAACGTAAAGTTCGAATTTACACGACTTTTCGCTAACTTTACCTAACGGAAAGTTGAGCTTTACGCAACCTTTAATGGATGGCGTAAAGTTGCGTAAAAGAACACCTTAACGCCTGGCGTAAAGTTGGCGTAAATGTGCCGTAAAGTCGATTTTAAACTGCGTAAAACCAGTTTAAAGGTCCCGTAAATTGTAATTTACGTAACTTTACATAGCATTACATTTTCTTCTTTAAAAGTTCACTAGAATCACGCTTCTGTATGAAAAAAGGCAAAAAAAGCCCCCAAAAAAGTAACATTGAATATGCCTGTTTGAACCTCTCGATAACTCGAAGAAAAAGTCCGTCTCCGTAGTCGAACACCGCAATTTTACCCACATTTTTTTTCATTTTTAGAACCAAATTTTTGTTTTCCTTGGTGTTTCGAAAAATTGGGATTTAACTGTACATTGCAAAACTGTTGGTAGGTATAGCTGACTCAAAGTTATAAATATATGAAACGGCGATGATAGGCCGTTCAGTATCAACCGTATCCGCAGTAGCGAGCTGATTTTGCCGCTGGGAACGTTAGCCTTTCCACAGAGCAAAGTGCGCTTTGCTTACGTTATTGTTTTTTTTATACGAATATTGTTTTCCGGCTCAGGCTAGATATCCTTAATTTAATTATTTTTCCGCAGATTTCACGCCAAAAATCTGTCGACACTGACGCCAGATGATGTGTCCCACTCAGTGACTTTGAGTGGCGTTAAAATAATTTTGGAGCCAGACTTCAGGAAATTATAAAGCCTGACGACTCACATAACCTCCGTACAGACTTAATGTTAGCATCGAACATACGGCTATTACGCTGTTTTCGTTGTTTCATCGCTAGTTTCCCGTTTAGAGAAAGAATTAATTTATTTGATTTAGAGATTGCATTGTATTTACGACACATTTTCAACACACAAAATTGTATGCTTTTCAAAAACTCAGTCTCGTGTTTATTCTTAAAATATCCTTAAAATTTCGCAAATTTCAGTCTCGGTATTCTTTTAAATGTATTCTTATGAAAAAAGAGTGTATGCAAGCTTTCCACTTGCCAGCCAAAGCACCGCAGTGTCTTCAGACAGGCATTGCCATTAATTAACTTTTTTTCTTATCAAAGTTATTAATTTTATCATTGTGAGGTGCAAATGGTGTTAATAGAAAGTGTATTTATGAATATCATACTGCGCGAGTCTTTTCCGGAAGATTTACATATAGTAAAATCTCGTTCCCAGAGCACACGTGTCCCTTGTCCTGCTGACCGGGAAACGCAAGGGTAGAGTGGGCTCTGGGAACGAGATTGCTGATATCTTGGGTTATTATTGCGTTTCGCTTATCACCCGCTCAGTCTGTAACTGATCTACTCTTTGAAGGCTTCTTTAATTTGGCACTGGTTTATCCTGGGTAAAGCGAAGAGGTAAGTTTGATGATTAAATTTTGACCTTCTCATGTCATCTACTGGGCACGGGACACGTTTAACTAAATTCGAAGTCTTTTGTTAGACACTTTAAGCTAACTTTCAAAACCAGCTCACCTACTAACGGATAGTGACCAGTTATTGTTTTGGAAATTTAATAACCTGCATGGTACAAATGTATTTTTGTGTCTATCGAATTTGTTGGCAATTCAATCTAGAGCTTTTGAAGGTCATTCTCAGTTTTAGCAAAGGAACAGTTTTAGTCATTGCTACGGTTGCCCCGATGATAGGGGTTTAATGATGTGGTAATCCCCTTGTCGAGAAGACTTTCAGTTGATGTAACATCTGTGACGCGGTCGTTGTCGCTATTTTTTACCTTCGATAAGTTCATTGTCGTTCAGTGAGTATGCGCTCGATAACCTTACTGACAAGAAAGATCGGAGCCTGACTGCAGAATACCCTGCCACTCTTGTTCAGGATTCTACTTGCGCATATATTTTTAAGAACGAGACATGTGCAGGAATAAATTAACTCAAGTGGCAGGGTATTCTGCAGTTAAGCCGAAAGATCTTGAACAATTGAACAAGTAGCTTGCAGTGCAGGCGTATTCCGTGTGTTCACGAATTATAGTGGTATAAACTCGCGATCGAATAGATCCGCCGCCATGTTGGTTTGTCTTGTATACTATTCAGCTCGCCTTGAAATTTCAGGACATTTTTAATTTTCTCAGTTTGTGTCTACCTTTACATAACAATAGTCCATTCAAAATGAAAATGGACCTCGATAGACCGACAATGGCATTGAAATGAATCGATAGACCTTTTATGCGGGTAAAGAGGTCAAAGCAATGAAGAATAACATCACTAAGTTTAACTTTGTTAATAGCATGTTTTTATTCGTGTCTTTCATAAAATAGCCAATGCCAAGCCAGTGAAAAACATACCCGATATATTTCACACCAAGACGGTTAAAATCTGAGCCCTATTACAGACCAAGACTGCTTATATACCGTACCCTTTAATGCGGCACTTCGTCCATACAGCATATACAATTGAGTTCCCCCAAAAGGCCCAGAAAGCTTTTTAGCGCTCTGGCGCGCCCATTTACATCTTCTCGCCCTTCAGTTCGACTTACTTTTGAAAGGGGCCTACTGGACTAGATGACTGTCAGAAATAACCGATATAATTTTTTTTCATCCCTTTGAGATTATGTCTCTATAGCTCTTCTAGCTCGTTTTTCTTTCACCGCGCCCGCTTTGATCTCCCACACTGACTGGAACAGGACGCTCTACCGAAGTATCCGAGATCTTCATGTCTTTATATCATTAAAATAAAAACGGCTGACTAACAGACCTGTTTCGCGAGTTTCTAATACACCAAGCCGGGGATGTTGACGTCATCAGTCTGTCCAGTTTTGTAGATTTGTTTTTCTGTTGAGAAGGATAATCATTGCCTTTTTGCGATCAGCGAGAACAAAATCGAAGAAGAGAAGATACTCCCTGAACCGACTAGAAGGTCATACATTGGTAAAGCTTCTATTTACCCCAAGATAAGACTAAGCTAATTTTTCTATTTTGTAAATTCCCGCGGCCGGGTTAAAGTTAATTCCATAAACGTAACTACAAAATCATTCACCGGATCTCACACTTCTTTTGTTGGATCACGAACACACCTGCCGCGGTCGGATAAAAAGGTAAACATTTGCAATTTTAATTTCTTTATTTATCACAGATAGTCACCTTTTGAAGACGGATATACATATCATCTTCTCGTTTTCGTAAAAGATTCTCAGAGTAATTTAATTCTTCGCTTCTAAACACCATCAAAATAAGTTACAATTCTTACATACAAGTTAATCACAGAACCGATATTTGTGGTTGTTCCTGGAAGCTGGTACCACTAAAGCAACACAAAGGATGATCATCGGCGATTGACAAAGGTACAACTGAATTTATACTTTTCTGCTTTCTCGCTATAGACTCAGTATTGTACCCTTCGATTTTTCTTTCATTTGTTTGTGTCCAGTTAATCTCGGAACTAGCCTGCGTAGCAGCTGTTTCCTTTACTTTTATCAAACAAGCGAGGGAGCAGGCGGACGGGCGAAGGAGACCGTCTTCGGATAGCAAAACATTGGGGAGAAGCAGGGAGGGGATGGGGAGAAAATGAATCAAACAGCCTTACCCCCTCCCCCTACTCCTGATTTTTACGGTACTCGCAGTTTTGTCTTTTGCGTGTTTCTTTGGAAACGCCTGCTAACCAGGCTATCTTGGAACTGAAACCGAGTTGACCTTAACAAAAATAACAACTCGTCCTGGTCTCTCTCTTGACCGGTCGCAAACATGGCGGCCACTTCAGTATTGATTAAATCATTTGTTGTTCAGTAGTGAAGTTTCCGCGTAGCAAAGCACCATTGAGGCTATGCTTTTTTCACTTCTTATTTCTTCGTCGAGATTTTAATTTCTAGTCACACTAGGTTTTTATGAGGGTCTGGATCGAGTTAGCTGGATTTCCATCGCTGAGCTGTAATCTCCGTTATCAGTTCATATTTGGCGATTTATCCGGTTTAAAGATGTTACATATTTCAGATCTCGACTAACTGACGGTTACAATTCTGACTGATTCTGTGCTATCAGGTTTAAACCCTAACCATATCCTATTTTATAGATTTTTGCGTTTTCTTTGTTGAAACCAACGGAGACACTTGGACTCACTTTTGACACGTTAACGCTTATCTTAACCATGATATCTGAGGTCAAATCATTTCCACTGTCACTAGCTTAAATCTTAAAGCAATCCATACTATAAGGCGAGTTTTTACAATCCATAATGCACACTTGATTTTCAGATAAAATTATTTTACTGTACCGATAAAACGGCAATAATCTTATTACATGTTTTTCTTTTCTGAGAAAAGAAGCTACCTATATCGCAAAAATTTAGCTTATAATTTAGCCACACAGGAAACTGCTAGCTAATATACATAAGGTAAGAAATTTTCCTTTTTTCCAAACTCGGATCTGAGAACGTATAGTCGCACCGCGCGCAAAAAATGTAACTTTCTCTCATCAGGAGCGGAAGCAGAAGTTATGTCTAGAAAGATGCTCTATAGAAGAGTATTTTAAGGTAAGAAAGTTCTCGCCTTACGCATGTTAGTACCAGGCTTCACCCACACTACACCGTAGGAATTTGAAAATGGAGATTTCACTCTAAAATCGCATTAATTGTTTTCCGTCGGTCCACACTACACCCGGGGAAGTTAAAAACGTAACAATCGTCGGTCATTTTCAGTTTTCATTTTTGTTTGAGCAAAACTCGCGGACAGGTAAACCACATGATTTTGGTGACGCCATCGCTTTGGAAAAGCTCTGTTTTCAAGTTGTGTTCTGTCGACAGGAAAACGCAAAGTCGACGTTTTCAAACTTGGCTCCTCCGTTTCAGTGAAAAGCGTTTCCGAAAAGCTCTGTTTTCTTGACGGATTATTGTGGACCATCGGCCTAACCGTAATAAAAAGCTGCTTGTTCAAATTTTTATGGTGTAGTGTGGACGCTGCCTTATAATTGCACGCAAGCACATTTCAGACGTGATGCGTTTGCAGAAGATACGTTCTCATTTCCTGTTTCGCCACTGAAGAGCTTCTGAGTCTTTGGACAGCTTCGAAATGGCAAGAGAATTAGGCTTCCTGCCATGAGTATGCAGTTTGCGGAAAATTAACAGCTGGTGTCAAGCATATGTCATATTTTCGTCTGGCGCTGGAACGTTTCGAGATTTTTTTTGCCTTCAGTCTTAGCAATTCAGATAATTTCATTTCTTAGCTGTTTGATTCTGTTAATTCTTGACTAAACTGATTTCGGTGATTTATCTTTTTTAGAGGAAATAAGATAATAATACCATTATGATATCTTATCTACTAAACAAGCTAAGACGATTTTATGGCAAGTTATAGACCATGTTTTTAGTCCACTTGAAATTATTTTAATCTGAAATTGAAAGACACTTGTCTTTTTCTTTCCGGCCACTTGGAGACGTGTATTTAAACCATAATTTTTACCTCCTGTTTCAATCTTGACCTTATTCCGGTAGGACAGTCCGTAATCTCTTTTTTTAAAATTCTACATACTGCTGATACCCTAATTACTTTTTGGTTTTATGGCTGTGCCCAAAAATGGTAGGGTGGCTGGGAGCACTTGGCTCTTTTTCAACTGGAAGTTGTTAAAGGAAAATTAACTTCGGTTGAGAGTTAGTGAAGCCTTTATCGTGTTAGATCTGAATTAGAGAAGGTAAAAATAGAGATGTGTGGGAGTACGTTCGATTTTCCAGCCGTTTTGTTTTGAATTTCAAAATCGAACGCATCATGGAGTGCATATTCGAAACAATAATTACTTTTGTTTAAACAAAAAAACAAAAAGTGCGATCCGGGGTCGTCGGCTTCTGGTTCAGTCTGTCCTTATTGTCTAGGTTGTAAGTAACCTTCTCTTTGAACGAGACGAGAACCTATAGCATTTATTCACCTCTAAGAATCAATCAACCATTCCCGGAAAGGCATGTTTCCTTCAGGCAGTTCCGTTTCCGGTACGCCTTTCCTGTAAAAACCCTGGAAACGTGACCGAAGTACAGAGCAGCAAAGTGCACTTCCGGTGACTGGTGACCAATTAATATTCGAAAACGAGGCTAGCCTTAGTCAAGAATTCCTTGACCGCCGAAATGATGGAGAATAAAGCTCTGTCTTGCTTGTTATGGAGGTTTCCAAGGCTTATTAGCAGGGCATGAGTTCTTAACATAGCGTAAAGGAATTCCTGCGTATTTCCTCCACTCCTGGCAAAGATATCTCCGGTTCCGGATAACACAGTTGTCAGTGTCACACCACGCATTTTGCCCCCACGTAACAACATTGCTTGATCGACTTTGAACACGACGGTTGCATATTGAAAAGCACGATTGTTTGGTGACTGAATTGTTATGGAAATTCCCGTTGACATGTCATGTAACGCGAAGCCTTGTACAAAACGCACCAGGCAGGCCATAAGGTGAAACGTTGTGTGGAAATGAGTGGCGAAATATCACGTTTTCAAATCAAGCTTTATTGACATGGGTGACGAATCTGAGAACAGTGGTTGCTTCTGTGAACTATGCAGTCTGGATTTCACCACACATAGAGTGAGTGCAGGGTTTGCTTGTTTATTACACGAGATGCGTTCATTTCACTTTTTCCATGGATTCATGTATTAAAATATCGACTCGTAACCTTGTAATGCAAATTTATAATCTTATTTGGTACATAGGATCTTTATTTACAAGTGATCACACATGGGTAATTGTTTCGTCTGGATTAACTTTTAGTCATTTTTTAAAAGATTATCAACACCGCAGGGGTATTTCGTCATGGAATAATAAATCCTGATTGTAACTGTGGAGAAAATGCAGTTTTAGTTTGTCATGTTGCCAAGGTCATGCATGAGATTTATCTCCAAGCCCACAGGAACCGACTTATCAATATTGTTCTCTTCCAAATTATGAACTCATGGAACAGTGTTAATCAGAAGTCTATTGAAGTAGCAATTTTAAATGAATGATATTGCACGATTAACCAGCTTAAAGTTTATCTGCTGTTACATCATGATATATCTAGCATGAGTAATTGCCCTGTCAGTTGGCCCTTGATCTATACACATTTTTTTCTCTCCTGTACGTGGCACAGGTGCAGACATTAGCCTTTTTGGGAATCTGAAATTGAATCATTGAATAACGATGATAATGTCCCTCTAGATTTACTAACGTTTTGTATTGTGGTGGGATTTACAAAATGTTTATCAAATGCTTTCTAAATTTTGTTTGAGATTCCTCAAATTCACAGCCAACTAGGCAATTCTATTCTGTAGTTGTCATTCATTGAAAAGAATGCAAGTTGTGACTGCAGTCAATAGCAGACAGACAAACAAAAGACAGACAACTTTTATTTAAGCGTGATTTAAAGTAAAGCCCAATAGCTTATGGTCATCTAGTGCTGACTATGTTGTTACAACAAAAATGTCTGTGTGGCTTTTGACAGTTTTAGTGACTATTGGAAAAAAAAGTTTTTGTCAAGTATAGTCTCCAAAACCAAGGGAACTTTTAATTCAAATAGCATGTTTTTGTGTTAAGATCATAGGGACTGGTTGCCTGCAGGCCAAATGAACTGTTGATCAATTTACATAACAATTTACATGTATTACATATATTATTTCAAGTATAAATTGATGTTATCCATAATAATAGCAATTTACTTTTCTTTGCTGATCACTTTGCATTTCTTTTATTGTGACTTACTGTGAATGGTGCTAGAGTAAGAATTTGTTGAGTTGATGCAATATTTTAATACACTTCTTTGTGGCGACTTTCTTTATTCTCAATAACTATGTTCTTAACAATGTTTTGACATTGTAAAGGAAAATTGAAGATCAATCTGGATCACTATATGAAAGGTTCATAAGTGAACTGCTGCTGTTATTTTTTGCAGGAGTTGGAAGAACACACATGGTCTATTCTACACAACACAAACCTGAACAGAAAGCAAGGAAGGTATGTATAATTCCACATGTAATTTTTATTATTTTAATGTTGATCCCACCTATTTAGGCTGTTTTCTCCAGAGGCGTTAAAATGTTCTTGTGATGAATGTAATTTTAACATATAAACCCAAGGAGAGCTCAAAGGTAGCAACCAACTGATCACATATGCCACTAGATTTTTGTAATTTATGACCCTGGTCGGATGTTACAGTTTTTCTAAACTTGAAGGATGAGAAAGTCCTCTCAAAAAGCTCCCTTAACCTCAAGACAATATTGCCATTTATAAGTAAGCATGCACCGGATTTAGTGAAGAACTGGCTTTGTCACTACTATTTTGCCAGCAAATATGGTTGGTCTATTTTATTACAGTGTTTGAACCATTGTCATTGAAGCCAGTGTCACTGAAATTCAGTAAAAATAAAATTTGTGGTGGAGTTCATTTTCACAGGATTTAATTTTCGGAGATTGAATAAAAACACGCAAATTGGCCAAAATTAGAACCCACAAAAATTTCATGCCACATGGCACTATGCAAAGACTGAACTTCTTACTTTATTTTAAATATGGAAATCTTAAACAAAAAAAATTGAAGTTTTGGAGCCGACTGGCTCATAGCTGCCGTAGCTGGAGAGAAGCCCTGTGAGAGTTAAGTGTCTTGCCCAAGAACACAACACAGTGTCCCCGCCAGGGCTTGAACCCAGACGGGTCACTCCAGGGATGAGCACACTAAACATGAGGCCACCGTGCCTCTCACGAATGGAAATCTTAAGATTAGTATTAAATATAGTACTTTGTCTTTGAACCTTTCTCCAAAGTTAACCTTAACTCCAGGGTCCGAAATTAACTTTTTTTGGCGGCACCAACTGGCGACCAAAATTTTTTTCAGTCGCCAAATGGAAAAATGTAGTCGGCAAAAAGTGTCAGTAAAACTTTTCCTTTGCAGCGAAACACAAGCCAAAATTATTGGTCGTCATGGGCTTGCCGGCAAAATATCTGCAATCAATGTAATCAGGAATCAAACCAGTTCTGAAATCATCTTTTGACAACTTTGACAGATCTACATTGCACCTTTGGACGCTCAGAGAATATCTTAATTGTCATCTAATTTCTTCGTGGATGTTCTGTCTCCACCTTGTAATAAATTACGGAAAGATTTCATAACATCTTTGGACACCACATCGCCTGAATAAATACTTATGGCAAAAGAGCGCATGGGGTCTTTTGTGCCTGCAATATGTGTGCTATGGCAAAACCGCTGAAAAATCATGGCAGCAAAGCTTTGCACTGCTCATAGCTGTAGAACATTGTGGTAGATTTATAATAAAAGAAAATCAGTTTAATTTATACTTCCAAAGCAACTGAAAGGAAAAAAGGATGTTACCAATTGGCGGGCGGCTTTGAATTTTATTTTTATTATCAATTTGGTCAAAAATCAAAGCTATTGTTTGTGTAGTCATCGTAGCGTGAAATAGCATAGTTAAATCACCTGCTGGCGACCAGTTATGAAATTCTCATTCAGACGAAAATAAATGTATTCTTGATTAATTTTATTTTTCCTTTATCCTGTTAGAGATTGTGTACATCCTTGTAGTCTATGCAGAGAGCAGTTCATTGGACTTTTAGAATTCACAAGTCACCTGCATGGTGAAACTCATCAGGAACAGCTTCATGACTGGCGGAAAGGCCATAAACAAGAGTGGAGTCCAGAAACACAAGAGCTGCATAGCCCAAACAAGCAACAAGTAGAGAGCCCTAGTAACAAAGACGAAGATAGGACACCCTCTGATTTGGCCAAAGGTGATCTACCAAGTGTGAGAGATATTCAAGATTCTACTGGTGTTCAAAGTGGGGAATCAGCTATGAGTGACTATAGGAGTGGGCGTGGTAGGGTTTCATCCAGAGACATACCCAGCCTTCTAGAGGGTCTGCCTCCAGTTGGATATCACTATCCAGAGCAGCTAGAAATGAGGAGGGGCTTGCAGTCAAACCAACTATGGGACAGTACCAGATGGAGAGATGAAAGAGGCTATCCAAATGACACTCATCCAATGTGGGATGATAGACAAAGTGAAACATATGGAGAATTTAAAGATGGCCCTTGGTACAATCCAGCATGGGAAGGAATGGACCACTCAAGGTACCATCGAAACAGAGATGATGACAGATATTACTCATCAAGGGACGTTCCCAGATCGTACCCTAATGATCACTTTTCAGATGGCTATGCTCCAGGCCGCAGACAAAGAGATTCTTTTGAAGGTGATTCGGGGTCTCATCCAAGGTATGACAATCATCAACCTGATCTTAGAGACAGAATCACAAGACGTAACAGTAACTCATCACTTCCGTCCCATAGTGGACAACAAAAAATGAAAAGTGTGGTTGGGACATTTTCTAGAGGTAGCAGGCCTGAAGGTCACAGTAGCAGTAGCCAGAGACATAAAACCCTTAGTAGGGAGGACAGAGGAAGAAGAGCATCACTGGAAACAACAAAGAAAAGTCCAGACTCCAGAAATAAGTCACAGCAAAAAAACAGTCCTTCTTCAGGGAGTCCAAGTGGGAAAAGTGCTAGGAAGAGTAAGCCACGAAAACTAGCACGATCTGGAGAAAAGAAGAAAGATGACTCTTACAGTGGGGATTCTGGTACAAAGGGCAGTGACCTGGAAAGAAAAAAACGAGAGGAGACTGCAGTTACAGAGAATGGAAAAAGTGGAACTGAATCTGCATCTGCATTAGCATCTTTCTCTGTTGCAGATGAAAAAAGTAAAAGTAAATCAAATATGCAGTGCAGTAACACAATAAGTGAAGGTACAGCATCAAGCATCAAACTCATGGCAGATCCCAAAGAGAAGACCTCTTCATCACCCAAAAGCATCCCACTTTCATCTGCTAAAAGGAATTCAATTTCTTCAGTCAAAGGATTCCCCTCTCCACCTGGTAAAAAGGGTTCAACCTCAGCACCTAAAAAGGATTCCCCAACAGCATCTAAAGAGGATTCATCTTCAGTATCTAAAAAAGATTCTTCTTCAGCATCTAAAGGGGAATACTCTTCAGCAACTAGAGGAGACCCCTCCTCCCCATCCAAAGAAATGCCACCTTCATCAACGAAAAGGAACTCCTCTTCACTTGATAAAAAAGATTCCTCATCAGCATCTAAAAGAGATTCTTCATCACTCACAGCTTCATCTACCAAAGAAAATTCCACTTCATTAGAAAATGGGGGTTCCTCATCAATAGCCAACAGAGATATCTCTTCATCCATCACTGAGGATTTCTTATCAAAAGCCAAAGTCAGTTCCTCTTTTAAAGTCACTGGTGAATCCTCTTCGGCAGTCAAGGGGAATTTGTTATCATTGTCTAATGATAGTGTGGATTTATTAGACAAAGGAGTTTCATCAGCCAAAGGGAATTTAGTGCCATCCCTTGCCCCAGGAGGAAGCTCTCTGATAACAGCTAAGGAGAAAAAAGACCCTGGAAAAGCTTCAAGCCTACTAAGAGATTCCTTGAGCTCTCTGAAGGATAAAGATAAATTAAAACCCACCTCATCAGAGGGGGAAGGTGAACTCAGTTTACCATTTCCAGAGAAGCAAACTTTAGTTGCATCACTTGATGAGAAAAATAAGCTTTCTTGTGAGCAAGTGAACACATTGCCAGGACTGAATGACAAAAGCAATGATATTCCATTGCCGAAAATGGGAGAAGTTTCTTTGTCATCAATGGGGGAGAAAAATGATCAGGTCTCATCAACATCTTCTTTCAGCAGAGAGACCAGGTCTACACTACCAGAGAATGGAAAAGAGAGAACAGCTAATAATCAGGGTGCTAACAGGTCAGGTGAAAGTAAACAAAATGATTTAAGAAGCTCTTCAGCTGCGAGTGCATTTGTGGGTTCACTGCCATGGGGAAAGAGAGAGGAAGAACTAAGGACATTGCTTGGCATAAAGAAAGAACCAAATGATGAGGAGGTAAAGTGTGACTTAATTTGCCGTAACTGATTAATTGGATATAAATTGACTCAAACTAGAGTTCAAAACTCTCCCTATGATTTACCTTAATTTGTAGCTCAGGGAGGGAGCAGGCACTATGAACTAAGCCCTGGATTGTGATTGCTACCCAGGCCTGCTGGAGTTTTCCTGCTGTGTCTGTCTCGAAAAAAGGGAAAAAATCATGTTAAATAGACCAATTTCAACATATTAAAATTCAGTCTAAGACAATAGCCCTCAGCACGAGGCTCTGGGGAACAACTACAGAGTTTGTGGAGTTTATTCCCCAGAGTCTCATGCTGAGGTCTACTGTTTAAGGCTGAATTTTAATACATGTGTATATTGAAATTGGTCTATTGCTCTTTATTTTCATGTTTGAATATTTTGTAATCATTTCCTCCTGTCATCCTGTGCCATTCTGATGTATACTTGTAAACCCATTATCAGTTAGCCCTCCCTTATGCAATTTTGTAAGAGGTACATGTACATGTATCCCTAGATCCTAGGCAAGTTTAGAACAAATCAACAATCCTTCTGGAATCTGTTGATGGTAAATTAATTTACTTAACACCCATCATCAACAGTTGTACTCTAAGCTTAACTTTTTGGTATGAGATGAGATTAGAACACGTGACAAGAACTTAAATCCGGGGGAAGGCGAGTCTTTTATTTCAGGGAGGGAGGGAGGGGACGGGGTTTCTGTTAGTTGTAGATAAAGATATACAGCTAAGAGGACTTATGTGCTGAAGCAGGAAGAGGACAGCGGGTGTGGTGTAACACAAGACAAAATATTTTTTCTAGTTGTTGTTTCGGTAATTCATGCTACTTCTTCTGATGCAAATTCATTAAACTGAAATTCAGCATTGAAGGGTTGATATTCTAAGCCCTCAACTTCCTTGCTTTAGAGTCAAGAAGGCAGTATTCCATTTGGCTTGTCCAAGTCAAATCATGTGGCAGTGGAGGGTCAGACAAACCGTCCTGTGTCCAGTAGTACATGTATATTATCTACTGCGAACAGCCTGACCTCGGGGTCAAATAAGTCATCCTCCCCAAGACATGTTCCAGTTGTCTCCCAGTTGTCATTATCTCGGCCACAGTGCAGTTTTGTTCATATCGATGGAGTACAGTGCGGTGCTGTCACATGGAACAAGTACGTGACATTTTGTTTTGTGTTTGTTACAGTTGCTTTCAGTTGAGTGTCAATAGTCACCTGTAATACATGCATGTTCAGTAGTTTTGTGCGGTCTCTTAAGCCAAGCAGATACAAATCCGTAGCGTTTCTGTCGAGTTGCTTGGGATTCTCACTGGTTGATTGGACTGCTTGTGCTCGTTATGATTGGCTTTGGTAGTTATTTGGGTATGGTTTTACAACCTTCTCCTAGAAACCGTTCTTTGTGATGAAACGGTTGTTGACACTGATATACATGTAGACCCTATGTATAGATGGCTGTCAATTAAAAATTCGTTTGTATGCATTTAAATTAGCCCAACTGGCCTCGTTTGAGAATAACAATTATTTTCAATTATCAACTCAAAAACGAGGTTGGTTGGGCTAATTTTAATACTTACAAAGGAACTTTTAATTGGCAGCCATTCTGATGCATAGGGTCTATTATCGCTCACATTTACAGGTACATGCAAATTAAAAAATACCATGCTCTCGAGAATATCTACAGAGTTTGTGGGGTTTATTCCCCATAGCTTCGTGCCGAGGTGTATTGTGTTAGACTGAATTTAAATGTATCGAAATTGGTCTATTTTCATCGAAATAAATGTGTTTTTCGTTCGCAATGATTATTCTTCACCGCCATCTTGGAATTATGATCAGTAGTTGGAACTCTTCCTAGTCTCTCTGAGAAGTTGTAAATGGTAAACTGGTAAATGACCAATCCGAACGCACCTTACAGTTCGGGATGTTTGCGTATCATTTGCACAAACCGGTTTCTCCGTGGAAAGGGTAAACAATCTTTCAATCACATCGCACTGTAGGTACCAGTGAGTTGTTGAAATGTGAATATTTTCTCTTCTCTACAGATACTGTTCATATCATCAGCGTGTGTTTAATAGCGAGGAGACCAACGCCCACGAGCAAAGCCTTGACTCGGAGGAAACCCAGCTCACAAGGATTGACAGCAGCGAGTCTAGTACATACCCCAGGGGGATCAGTCGACCGGGTATTTCACAAATCTTCAAACCGACCACCCCACCTTCTGATCGTTCCAAGCGTCTTGGGGTGGATGGGAGACAGGACGCCATCAGTGGGGTTAAGACTGATCAAAGCCTATCGTCTCACAACAAAAACAATCATCAACAGGAAGGACAGAAGGAAAATGGTAAGGAAAACGAGGAAATCGATCTTAGCTCTACGGTGTCCTACAAAGCACTGGGAGCTGCTGGGGGTCCTCATAGAAACATTGATCTCAGTGCCACAGTGAGAGGTGCCACAAGGGGCTTGCTCCTGAATGGGCCTTCAACGGAAGTTAACACTGAACCCAGGAATGATTTAAGCAGCACGGTAGCAAAACTAGATAGAACGTTAGAGCCTCGTAGCGCAATACTAGACAGCAACAAGATTGATCAAGGCATTGATTTGAGCGGGACTGTACCAAATCTTGAAGAGTTGTTGGCGCTTCATGGTTCGTCTGCAGACAAGGCTAGTGGTACTAAATTTGATCCAAGCAAAACTGTGCTCAAACACGGAAGAAATTGGAATCATCAGAGCTCGTCTGCGGATAGACGACCAAACTTCGACCTCGGTGCAACGGTACCTTATCGTGCAGGGGCAAGACATTTGAGTGGCTCATCTGCTGCTAGTGATAATGCCCCGAGTATTGATCTGAATGAAACAGTTTCACAACCTGGACGATCTCGAACTCCACTGGATACAGACCTTAAAGATGCGCAAACAGCAAACTTGGAAAGAGTTGTCGGTCAGCCTGCCACAGCTAGCTCCGGTATACCACATGTAAAAACGGAAATGATAGACTTGAACTTTAGTACTAAGCTTCTGGGCGTGCCCCATTCTGTGGTCACGCCCTTTAGCACCAGCGTCCCTTCACCAAAAAAAACAACCAGAGAGAATACCAAATCACCATCCGAGTTATCCACCCATTCATCCATTGCAGCTTCGCCTCGAAACTATGCGCCATCGTCACCTCAAAACCGCAGAGTGTCTACATCACCCATGGCAGGCGAGCAATCTCCTGCTGCTACTGTCTCGCTTCCCAACCTTTCTCTTGATCTGTCCAGGTTCAACCTCCCTCCAGCTGTCCGTAAAGCACTGGCGGAGCGTTATAGTGGTAGGAAAGTGTCTAGTGCTTCCAGCAGTCAGTCGGCTGAAGGTCGCAGGTCCCAACCGCTCTTCACGGACCATACCAGGAACGAGGTCCCAAATGAAGAGGCAAAGAAGCTGTCTCCCTTGCCAGCAAGACTACGGGGTCGAGGACAGCGGAGTGTCAGCCTAGACTCGCCTATTGTAAGAAAACAGAATTTACACGTTGACGACACACCTTCATCACTTCTGCTAGAACGAGGAAATATTTATGATACAAACCGATTTCTCAGCAGACCTTTTAGGCAGACAAGCGAGGGTCTGAGTGCGTCCGACCGTATTTCTGAGAGCTTCGTCACTGGATCGAAGAATTTACCATCTTCCAGTGTACCTTCCACGTGTAAGCCCGTCCAAGACAACACAAACGAACTTCAAAGTCGCGGCCTGATCGATTTAAGCTCCACGTCTTATATTCAAGGATTATCAGTGCCGCCGTCTATCCAGGGTAGACCGACGGAGGCAATCCGAACGACTATTGATAACTCACGATCACCTGATAGATCTTCAGTGCTTCAAAGTCGAGGTTTGATCGATTTGAATGCAACTAGCACCGATTTTGGCTCTCGGGACGTAGCCAAAGAAACTCCCGAGGCCTATTCAGTGGTCAAACGCAAGCGAGTCAATTCATTTGAGGGGTCGGAGACTTCTTCAGGTGTAGGCGGTGATGCGTCCGTGAAAAGACTGAAACAAGACGAAGCGAGCTTGCGTGACGCAGGCGTTACTTATCGTTCTCGAATAAATGTACAGCAATTGTTGACCATCGAGCGCGATGAACAAGATCAGTTACAAAATTTGCATAACGTGCAATCTAGGCTAAAATCTGTCCGCGCACAAATTCAGAAATTATGTACCGAGCTGGACTCACTGAGCAGTGAGGAACAAAGAATCACACTCAAAATGGGAGAACTGCGGAATTTGCGGTTAAGTATTCTTGAAAACGCTTGTTATGACAGACAAGAACAGGTTTCTGGAGTTGAGACTGTAACAAGAGAATCCAGCACTTCTTTCGTTGATGAAAACAGGACTTTTCCAGTTTCTGGTGGGCCCGGGGAAGGCGAATTCTTGGAATATGACCACAGGAAGGTTGAAACTCGCAGTGATTCTTCTCTGCCAAACCATTCGCATAACGCTGCTTCACGTAAAACGGAATGTAACGATGACGTTACTTCACGTGCAACGGAACGTAACCATGACGTTACTTCACGTGTAACGCAACGTAATGATAGTTATCGTGCTGATGATACAGAGGAAGAGAAAATGGCTATTGAGTTTGATGGTGGTAGTACATCCCATAGTTTTACTTACTCCACTGCAGAACCTTTGTTAAATACCAGTAAAACGATTGGTGATCCCATGTTGGAATCGCGTGTTTCTGTTGGCACTGCAACAAAGTTTGTTTTAAGAGACCAGTCTTTGCTTAGAAACCAAACTCGCGAGAAGGGAAAGCTTAACTTAGCAAGCAAGAAATCTTCCCACAGAAGAGAATCATACAACGAGGCTGACTCAAAGCGAGGGACGAATAATGTCGTGCAAGCGTCAAGAGAGCAAATCAGCGAACTTGCTACGCATCCAGATAGTGACCCGAGCAGTTTTGATGGGGGCTCGGGGCGCTGTCATAATAGTGTGCCAGGGACATTTAGAGGGGCGAGTGCGCAGAAGCAACGTGAATCAAGCAGAGGTAACGAAACGAGGAAAGATTTTATGAAGAAAAGGAAAAATAAGCAGTTAGAAAAGGTACCCCGTTGGAAAAAGAGCTTTTCGGATGTGAATGTTTCCAAGACTATAGAGGCGAGTAGAAAGAAAATACAGTCTACACGAGAAAATATGAAACGTTGGAGGGAACAAGAACTTGGGGTGGATTTGGTTGAGTCAAACGAGGAACACGAGAAAAAGAACACGAGTTTCTCAAGTACAGAAAGCCTCGAGAATGCTTTGGAAGCATCGGGACCTTCGCCTGTTAAAATTCCAGTTCGTGATAAGACTTCGAAGAAGACGACAACAAAAGAGTTCAAAAAATCGAGTCTTTTCCATTCGGGCAAGAAAAATTCCAAGGGGGGTCGAAAAAACAGGGTTGATAAATCGCATTGGAAAGACAAAGAGAAGTTTAAACAAGCAGAAGTGGTTCCTTCTAAAAGACGAAAGATCGATAATACTTCGTATGATAAAGAGCCCAGTGTCTCTTCCAAGGAGAGGACATCAGTCAACGAAAAAGGTCAAGTTGTAAGTGCTGCGGCTCACACGACCACCACTGACCTAGGAGGATCTGCAACTGAAGAAAGGAGCAGTGCAGAAGACGAAATTCCTTCACGAGACGTGGTAAGTAGTTCATGTTAAAAGGTGTGAGGCGTAACAGGGTTTAGTGCTTGAAAGACGTTAGGCACTTAATAACTGGCCACAAGGAAAACAATGAGGTTTGTTTCCCGTGACCCTCGGCTTCGCCTCGGAGAGTATTGAGGGTCGAGGGGAAACAAAACTCACCATTTCTCGAGGGGGCAGTCATTAAGTGTTTCGTTGTACCTCCCGACTAAAAAAAACTGCGAAAAAATGAAGCTTGAAGTACGAGTACGAGTACGAGTACGAGCGGCAATCGAAACCGAGCTGTCCTACCGAAACGACACGATAATGCTCTTTTTCTTCGCAGCTGACGAAAAATACTGAAAAAAAACAATACTTAAGTTGCTTTGGTTTCTTCTAATGCTTAACTAGAAAATCTTGGGTTTGATTTGACGAGGAACAGCATATCTTGTCGTAAATGACATAACTATTTTCCTACCTGGCGGCAGCGTTCGAAGAGCGAGTTGTCGAACGCGGGCGACCTATTTTTGGCCCCAAACTAAAAGGTTGAAGGCACAAAATGTTAAAATTGTCCTTTTTGTTAATCTGATGTGTGTTTGCAATCATAAATTCCTTTTCTTGAATAGTGAATGCCTTCTTTAATGAGAAACGTTGCCCGACTTCAGTATCTTTTTCACATGAGGCCTACCGGCACACAAATTTGCCGCGGTTTCAAGGTGCACGACCTGATCGCGTGCGAGTCAAAAGCTCAAGCCGGTGTTTCCTTAGAGAGTGACTGAGTTTTGTTCGCCCTAAGGAGTTATTGAGTTTTGACCCATGACACGTGACACGTTCCCCTCCAATCAAAACGTATTTGAGTTGGGAGGTATAACAATCGGATTTGATCGCTGACCATTGAATTTTATTATTTTTTTTATGACATACTTTACTTTCACAGCTCATTTGCCTAGTTATCTCAAGTTAATAGGCTGAATATTATTTTGAGAAAATTATTTATTTTATATTTTTATATTTCGAAATCCCCCTTCCAGGCTTTCAAAATTCTACGCAGACGTTTTAAGTGTCTAATCTACAAAGAAATTTGTTTTTCAGGACGGCCAGTCTGGAAACACATTAAGTACTACCTCTCGTCGGGCAAGTCATCTACAAATTCCATCTTCCACTGTGGACTCTCTGAAGAACAACATGCAGACTTCAAAAGGTTAGCACATCACACGATAGAGTAACTTTACACTGATTTACAGTACACTGACGTTCCATGGTAGCCTCATGGCTAGTGCGCTCGACTCCGGTCGAGAAATCCGGGTTCGAGCCTTGGCCGGGGATTTTGTTGTGTTTTTGAGCAGGACACCTTTTCGGCAGGCTAGCGATGGACTAGCATCCCGTCCGGGGGAGACTGGGAGTAGAAATACTCCTAGTCGCTTCATGTTGCTGAAATTGGAGATAAGCTCCGACGTGATTGTCCACTTAGCTTGTATGCATAATTTTTTTGGCTATATACGTTCCACAACACACGTCCTCCCTTTCCATGCCTGACTATAGGTCTGTCACTTCCTCAGGACTGCAAAGCTTCAGTCAAGGCCCTTTGCTTAGAGCTTCTGCCAGTCGTGAAAAAATAGATGACACAGCTCACACGAAACACACGCCACACAGAAGCAAGTTAGTAATGAAAGAGACTCCAGAATTGCCCTACTGACAACACTCTTCGATTGTTGATTTTTATAAGAAGGCAGACAGCACCGCGGTCCATTAGCAAGCAAGTTCAGCGGTCATACTGGAGCTGTGTGTGGTCTAAAGGTGAGTGCAAGAAAACGACCAGCTGGCGGTGTTTAAGTAGAGCTAATCCCGACCACACTGATGCGCTATTAAAAGTATTCATTTTCATTTTGACGAAAACAAAGCAAAATAGTTTCGACATTCACTAGCGTTTTCGTTTTGTTTTCGCTTGTCCACACTAAGTCGTTTTCTTTTGAAAACGCCTACTTTTTGATACGTTTTCGCCTGTTGTCCATACAAAAACGACCGATAACGCCGATGGAAGTGACAGTACATAACGCTTTCTTCGAGGCGCCACGCACCATCTCGTAACAACGGACAGGATTGGCTGAGAAGACAATAAACGGACAACCGAGACAATGGACCCTAGCTCTGAAACAATGGAGTTGCGTAGCAATGAGAACGAATAGAAAAAGGGTTTAGTAATCCACACAAGAAACGGTGCGTTTAAAAAAGATGCGTTTTCAAGAGGATCCACTTCTGAAACGGTTTTCAACAGCCTCCGTTTACATCAGCGTTTTCGGTCGTTTTAGTGTGGACAATAGGTGAAGACGCATCAAAAAGTATGCGTTTTCAAATGAAAACACATTAGTATTGTCGGGGCCTTGGAGATCCACTTCATTGAAACCAAGAGATTATTTATATGTATTCCTCTTCTAGGTGCACAATGGTCATCTGTTTACATGTTCAGCTGATAAAACCACAAGGTCATTCAACATACAGGCGAGTAGATTCATATCCTGAAACGATTTCTATTTCATTTGAAGAAGTCACTTCATGATAAATTGCTTGTGTGGTTGGTGCTGTTTTGATAAATCAGCGGAAAGATGCCAACAGAAAAAGCTTCTTGAAAATCGAAAATTTCATGAACATTTTGTTTTTTTCTTTGCCATACTTCAGACAGGACAGTGCGTCAAAGTGTACCACGGACATCATCAAGGCGTTAACTGTATCGAGGTTTGTAAAGCTATTAACTTAATTTTCAGCTGTTTTGTTCCTTTTTTTGCCGGGAGTATTAACGTGAGCCCGAGAAAATAGATTTCTCTAGATCGTTTATTTTTATTTACTGCGTGAGGGGTGTCCAGGATTCGACTAAAACTTTCCCTTAGCAATGATGTCGAGCTTAACGGTCTGCTTGTTTTTTTAGGGGACGGATTTGGGACTTTTGTCACTGGTGATGGAAGTTAGTCAGTCTGTCAGAACTAATAACTCTATAAGTGCGTGATCTTAAATCCTTAAAGAGCTTTGGGAATTGTACAAAATTATACAACGGGCTTCGTTTGCAAAAAAAAAAAAGTACTCAGGGAGTGCCATTACCTTGCATGTCTAGTTTGCCGTGGACATGAATTGACATTCTGTGTACCAGCGTGTAACAAATCCCTTACGAAAATATCAGACATAAACAGCACTAAATCTTGAAATTCTTTTTATCTGTTCAATAGGTTTCAGTGGATAAGGACAGATTGTTTACTGGCTCCAACGATCAGACCGTCAGAAGTTACAATATAAAGGTAAATTGTAATTGAAAAAAAAGTGCTTGGAATATCAAAAACAGCATGAGAAATAACATGAAATCAGAGCAATTATCATAGTCATTCCCTTAATATAGTGTTCAGCACTCCACTTCATGGATATTGCACCGTAATGTGTGCCACCCATTGCGGTAAATGAAGCCAAATAGTCTAGTCTGACAATTTGCCTCCTTTTGAGTATCCTCATCACTTGTATATTAACCGCGACTCTTTACCTAAATTACAACGACCTGCTCCAGTTCTGGCCCCATAGCTCAGTGGGAAGAGCATCGGTAGATCTAATCCGGAGGTGGTGGGTTCAAAGCCCACCGATTCCAAATTTTCCTTCACCTGTGGGACTCCCAAGTTTCACTTAAAAGGTAAATAACCCAGGGGGATTTGGTGTATCTAAAGCATTGCCTAATTCCAGAACCTAAACATTTATTAAAAAATTATTATGTTTGCCTTCTTAATTGTTAGAGTGGTGCTTGTACTCACAAGTTTACGTTGGACGGTCGTGTCATGTGTCTTCACGCCGCCTTTGATCTTCTGTTTGTTGGGCTCAGCACTGGAGTAGTGGCCTCCATAGATTTGCTGGTAAGTTACGCGGGAATGCGAACGTAGGCGCGTGGGTGCGTGGATGGCACCTACGTTTTACGCCTTTACGCTGCAAGTTTGAACGGAAGTTCGCGTTACCGCGCCGTAAGAGCCCTTTAAATATACTTCAGCATTTCATAACCAAATTATCAAGTCAAGCTAGAAGGAGGCCGCTTTTCATTTGGTCAGCAGCAAACCGAATAATTACCTCTGACTGGCTACACTTTTGGGGGCATGCGCAAAGTGCTCGGTTTCGATTGACAACTTTTTGATAGATTTCAGCGTAGTAGACCTGCGCAGGAATCGATTGAATTTGACGGCTCAGAGGTCTTTGTTCTGCTGCTGACCAAAAAGATCGCGGCTTATAAAGACGAAAACGAAGGACATATACATAGGATAGTTCTTTTAATTCTTGGAACAATGTGCATCAGTAATGACAAGTGTACAGATTGTATGTGCGTACAGTTTTTAAGGGTAACGATACCGTTGGCAAATTTAAATTATTATCATTTATCCGTTAAGTCTATTTTGTACTAAAAACATTATCGAATGGCCAAAGCTTAGGCTAGCTTAGCTGTTTAACTTAGATAAAATGCAACTCAGTTAAGCCATGGCCATCAGCTCGCTTTTAAGTTTGTAAACGCATTCTCGTGATCTGATCTGATCGTCTGGAACTATGTCACATACAGTGAGTCTTCACTTTCAAATGGGAGAATAGTTAAGAGGGATAGTAAAACACAAAGATAATGATAACAATGATTAAGATTGGGCAAACCTAACACGGATTATAAAATTATAAACAAGAAACAGCAGTAACTAGACTAAACAACTGGCCTAATTCTGAGACCACGAGTAAGCTGTGTGCTACTTGTTGTGAATCTCCCCGTCCGATCATTCGCAATGGCGCCGTAGATGCCGCTGTGTTCTTGGCGAGTGAACACGACTCCTGCAACCTTTTCTTTTGGGGCAAAAGAATTGGCCAACCTGATCACACAGCTGTCAACTTCTCCATGTAAATATACTCCCCGCTACTTTCAACCAAGTAAATTGGAAGCCATATCGTTGATCCGAATGGTTGCGCTGGCAGCTCTCCAAAAGCTTTGAGCTGTAAATTCTGCACTCGTCCGTCGCACATATCGTTGTTAATTTGGTCGTCATTGTATTCGAGAGATTCCATCACGAGTTCTTTACTGTCGTCGGGAGATGGAACCCAGTTTAGAAGAAACATGATGGAGGCCGCTAATGTGGTTACTGCGCCCGTGATATAAAAAGAGATGTTGTAATCGTTTGAGAAGTCAAAAAGCCATCCTGCGATTGGCGGACCAAGCGTTTTAGGGAAGGCCATCAGGCAATAGAGCACTCCTATGGCCCGCGCAACGCGGCGAGGACCAACGAGATCACGCGTGATAACGGGCACAAGCATCTCGTAACCGCCGTCCAGCACGCCAATGGCGACAGTGTACACGCAAATCCAAGTGTATTTTGTTGCCAAAGTGACGAGGGATGTGGAGACAGACATTAAAAGAAGTGTTACCTGACAGACTTTCAGACGATTGAATCGAGGAAGATCACATGCGACACCAAATCCAATACTACCAACCAGGACTCCAAAGGCCAAGTACCCTGTTAGCAATGAAGCTTTGGTTTCACTGATCCCCTTGTCTTCAGCAAATCGGACCTAGAAGAGAGGAGGAGAACAAAATAGATGTTGAGTAGAGGTTAGTCTACATACGAGCCAAGAGGATCATCAGGCCGAAGCTTATCCCGGTTTTTGTAGCATGAAGGTACTAGAAACACTGCTACTCCCCCAGGGTGGGATGCTAGTCCATCACAGAGGCACTGTGTGAGTAAAGTTGCCCAAGAACACAACACGTCTCCGGCAAGGGCTGGAACCCGGACTGCTCGAACGGAGTCAAACGCACTAACACGAGGTCACCGCGCTTCCCCCAAAAAAACAAATTGATGTTGAGTACAAACAAAATTTGGTTTTGAGATTGCGGAGTTATTTCCCACTTGTATAATATAACTTCTCATCTCATGCGGGTCATAAGGATACAGTATTCGATTCTACTCTAAAAAGTAAATTCTCCCAATTGTCATTATAGAAAATCCCGGTAAAGAAATATGAATGTGTAGTTCGAAGAATGAGAACTTACCAAATGAACAAAAGGTATGAGAAACACAAGCATAAACACACAAAGCGCCGCTACCCAGATGGTGTAAGCTCTGTTCTTGAAGAGACAGCTCCTAAGTTTCCTTTGTTTCTTTGGGTGACCTTTCCCACCTTCAGATTTCACTGGTCGGAAAGTTAAGCCGCATAGAAACATAACACTCTGGGCACATGCAAGAATCCGCAGTGTTACTGCAATGCCGTATTTTGATGCCAGAAACTGTATTACAGGGCCGATGACTAGAGTCCCACAAGCGGCACCCGCCAGAGCTAACCCCGAAGCAAGAGCCAGGCGCCTTCTGAAGTATTTGGTAAGAATCACAATCGAGGGGAATAAACCAAGGCTTGTTCCCAGTCCCCAAACTACGCCGTAGGTCGCATACAGAGGTTGAAGCGTTGTTACAAAGGAGCTGGCGAGAAGGCCTGAAGCTGAGACAAACGATCCAATGATGACGACTATTCGGCTCCCATAACGCTCAGCGAGGGAGGTAGCAACAGCAGCGAAGAGATACATGGTGCTGGAGGCTAGCGAGGCCACCCAAGCTATGAAATACAAAAATATTCTCAGACAGGAGTTGCCACGAATGGTGATGGTGTTTTTTAGATCAGAGATATATGTTATTTGCCGGCCTTGGTCGGTCCGTATCGGGAAAAAAACTATGCCCTCTAAACTCAGCATTTTTACAGTAATTTAGTTTAAATTTCTTCTGTTTCCTTCCTGTAGACACGAGAGCTTCCGTTGTCTAAAAATATCTCATCCCTTCTTTTAAGATTCAGTGTCCAGCTTAAAAAAAGGCAATTTTGACACTGATACTTGATAAACTCTGTAATTTATTGATCGTATTCCAATGGTTTGCCTCCTCGTCTTGATATATGTCAGGAATCTTACTTGCTCGGAGATTACATTCAATTTAATAAAACAATTTTTGATCTTTATTTTGGTGGTTTTAACCCTTTCACTGCCAAGGACGTATATATACGTCCAATAGGGTCATGCACTTTGTACCACTTGTGACGTCATCAATTTAAATGCCACCGGATATTCTTAATAACCAGATAACAGAAC
>Ga0126337_10000014_pt1 | contig 48253 bp, 25 predicted proteins | sample DipCmetagenome_FD_92527 | JGI IMG/M metagenome (GOLD analysis project Ga0126337, IMG submission 92527) | Coral microbial communities from La Bocana,Puerto Morelos, Mexico - Diploria C A metagenome | ecosystem: Host-associated > Invertebrates > Cnidaria > Coral | place: La Bocana,Puerto Morelos...
CGTACTGTAATTTTTCGAATTCTGTTCCCTTGTTCCCAAAAATTGGCTAATGTTCCTTTGTTCCCTTCGATATTTTGCCAATGTTCCCTTGTTCCCCAAAACCCCTGGGAGACCCTCATAAATTTAGTTGAAAGATTTCTCCAAATAACGCAGTTACCGAACAGACCTACGTCCTTGGTAAAGCCATTTACATGTAGATCTGTCATATCTCAGATTCTTTAAAAAACGTATTAAATGGCACCCTATTTGCAGAGCCTCTTTTATCTCTTTCATGAACGGAAAATGTACAAAGTCTACAAAGCATATGTACTGTAAGAAAAGGGTGATTGAATCAATTGATTGTTCCTCCCTGGGGAACCCTGGGGACGAGTCCAAAAGTCGTCCTTAATTCCCAGGCCTCAGAAGAGCTCGAAGCACGGTCGAAGGACTGGGTAAGTTGACGGGAAAAATCAAAATGGTGTACGACAGACTGAGGGGTATTGAAAGCGAAAATTTGCCTCTTTCGCGTCAACAAGCCGTTGATGACCAGGAAACAGAAGCGCAACAAAATGTTTTATCGTCTGTTAATGGGAAGACACCAAAAGAGCATCAGATAGGTGAGCGGTTTAGCCAAGAACGTACAAACTAGTTGTGCAAATGTCCGGAAAATAACAAATTAACTTAGAATGCATTGTATAACTTAATGCCCATCATCAAATATAGTTGTAGTTATTGCTAAATTGAAGATATTTGTTCTACATTTATTAGCTTTGTTGTTAGGTATTTATACGTATGTCTAAAATGTGGAAGATCAAGGTTGAATTTTTGAAATTAAAATAACAAAACAGTAGAAGGGCCTGCTGACTGCTGCTCGCAAATATATCACATAGCAGGCTTGCTATTTGAATGAATGTTCAGTCAGTAGTAAACACAGAGCCTTAGTAAGTACAAGCCAGGAAATAAAGCTATTTTTCTACTTGTAATACATGTATCAGACTGCCAAATCTGAAACAAAATCAGTTTGCATTTTTGACATAACAATATGGCAACTTGAGTACTTCAAGTATCCATTTGCTGTTGAAACTGAGGACAGACTCACAGCCTCCCCATGGGGGGACAGGGGGTGGAACTAGAAGGGATATAAGGAGGGGGGCAAGAGGGAGGGGGTTATAAGATGGTGGGAAGAAGGAGAGAAATGCGAAGTGCTAATTATTGTCATTTATTTAATACCGGTATGTATTAGAATACTTTCAAGAACAAGAACCCAAAATGCTATTTAACTTCCATTTAGTGCCTTCTGACACTTGGGCTAGGAAACAGTCTTATGTTTGGTGAAATTGTAAAGCTTTTTACAATGGGTATATTTCTTATATCACAAAATGCCAAGTAGCATGAGTGCATGCATGTTTCATAAGCTGTCAGAAGAGGTTAGCAAGATAAGTGAGGCTGAATACAAGTTCTTAAAAAAAAGGAAATGTCTGAGAGTTGTACAAGTAAATTATTGGCCGGGGGTTTGTTTTGATTGTTCTAATTTACAGGGATGACAACAGGAGGGAAAAATGTGTAAATAAAGGTAAAGGTAGTGGAAGAATCTGACTACCCTCCCCACCCACACAGACAAAATTAGTGTAGTAGAACTCGGCTGTACTGTTGGCAGAGAAGAAATTTTCTTGATTTGTTTTCAACTGATGAGTGACGACTGCCATTTATTACTGAGTTTTCTGAATTATCTCCTTGGCAGAAAGTACACAAAGACTTATTGGTTTTGCTATTGGAACTGGAAGGTGAGCCATGTGGATGTGGTTCTGTTTTATCTTTATTATATATCATAAACTTCTGAAAGTACTTTTGGCAGTTGTTGCTATCAGGGGCTATTACCTTCAATGAATGAAATTGGAAATTCAATTCAAGGTCACTACCCAATCAATACTCCATTCTTTTATGAAAGAAAAAGTAGTTCATTGAAACTTAGATTTCTTTCATTTTATTGTATTCTGTTTTAGTCCCACCTATTTTGGTATATATTTGTAGTCATTATTTTTTTCCAATTTTACTCATCAAAGGCTGTAGTCTGACAGCCGAGAACTCAGTTTATATAGCCATTGAATTGAGTGTTTTCTCCTCACTAGGGTTCTTCTATTTCCCTGTTTTGTAGTTTTTGCAATTAGCTAAGTGTATAGTTTGTTTTTTAGTATTCTAGCTGCACAGTTTCTGACACATCCATTCACAGTGTTCAGGAGGCAATGCCAGGTAATTATTATTGTAGTATTTTATCATCAGTGAGGATGAGCTTAAAACCTTGGATAATGATCCTCAAGCATATTTTTAGTTTGCTGAAAGAGAAATGTTTCATTCAGTAGTTTTATGTTGCATTGATATTTCTAGGAGTACCTGATACTGAACGTTTACTGTGCTTGGCAAACTTGATTTATTTATGAAATGAAAAAGAACCACAGCGTGACGGCATAATGCTGGACTTGTACAATATATTTGTTAATGTTTTGTATAACTTGTACTTACATTAATAGGTTAATCATGGTGCTAGGAAGTACCACCTGTCACCATTCACTGTGTTCCAGATATTACTTCGATTGAGAAGAAACCAGGTCAGTTGACTTGAAAAAGAATATAATCATGGGACATGTCAGGGTGGAAGTGATTCATGAGCGTTGAACCTGTGACACAATGTGGGAAATTTTGTTATGCATGCTGCTTGCTTTGAGGGTGTTTGCAATGATTATCAGTCATCAAGGTTAGCATGGAGTTATCCCCCAAAAGTAAAGATTGATATTGGCTTGCTGAGAACCAGGCTAGTAATTTTAACTGGAGTGAACTAACTTGGATCCTGGAAAAGTTCATTGTTATGGAAGAAACTATGAAAACACATTCTTACCATAAAATATCATTGTTGCAGCCAACAGTACTTTTCAATTGTTTGCCATTCCCCATGCAGGAATACTATTTCCTTCTGACATGTGCATACATGCCATTGCGAAAGAGACTCATAGACCTCACTGAAAAGATGCCAGCTTTGAAAATATGGCTGCCTTGGGACACAAACTGTGCTATTTGATGTACTGACGACATAAGTTTTGTTAAAATGTGATAATTATTTCATTGCAGGGTTACAGTGCTCTGTGGAAGGGTTGTGGAAGTACCTATGTTGTGTGCGCTGTCAATTTCTTCAGTGAAGCAGCAATCAGTGGTCTGACTCATCTACCTCAGTAAGTTGCACAGCACAGTACCGTGTTACACAGTAGAACACTGTGTCACTTTGTCAAATCAGTGCCATGTGTCACAAAGCTGTACTCTGTTAGTCACAGTAAAAAAATGATTTTTTACTAACATTGCTTGCGAACTTTCAGAAATGGGGCTTGTTAGGAACTTCACAAAATGCTTTTTAACCTCATGAATCAAATTCAGCGGAAACCTGTGCAAAGTACATGCCTGTAAAACAATTGCCACCCCCTCTCCGAGATATGAACAGAAATTAAAGGGGCAGGGTGGGTAGCCTTTATACTAGGCATATGAAAAATGATAGGGTAATGATGACCACCTGGATAGGGTGCAAGTTTGCCCTGTGTGACAGACATGTAGCAATCAAACTCTCTTTCATGTGGCTTTTATTACATATTCAGGTATAAATAGCACATAGATATATGTTATTTGCCGGCTGGGTGGTCCATATAGTGAAAAACTGTGACCGAGGTCTTGAAAGTGCTGCCCGAGGTCGCAGGCCAAGGGCAGCACTTTCAAGTCCGAGGTCACAGTTTTTCACTATACGGACCACCCAGCCGGCAAATAACTTATTTATTTTTTCCAAGCTCTCAAACGAAAAAAAACGCACGGAAAAAACTCACGCAAGCGTTACTGTGACTGTGGTCAGAGATAGGAAAATCCGGACCGCGCTAAGAACCAATCAGATTGCAGGATTCGTTACCGTGCCCGCTTGGAAAAAAATAAGAAGGTTTATTTAACCCTGACTCTAGGTGTGGGAGCATGCCACACCCAAAAGACTAAAGAACACCGTTTTCTGAATTCACATCCATCAGCTAGCTTGAGTCTTGCCATGTATGTCTTCTTTGCTAGAAAGTAAGGTTGCTGAATTAATGTTTGGAAAGAAATGTTCTAAATTCTGTGTTGTTTTTGTTGCATTTTTTTCAGCGAAACCCCAGATAGAAAGAGTTCTTGTAAAGATGTAGGAGGCCATCTTCTTTTAAAAGGGTAAATATTACCTTCTAATGACATGTGTATGGGAGGTTGAAAATGCAGTGTTTGGGTGCGCCTTAAATGAATGCCTGCTTAGGACAGGTGTCGTTCTCACTATGGGAGGTACACAAATAACTGCATCACAGAAAGGTTTACACATTGTTGTTACAACAATAGGTGCTTTTCATGAACTACTTCTCTTGTAACCTCCTGTGATGTGACATTTCTCCTTTGCAAATACTTGTCATGTCCAAAGGTTGTTAGCTGACATTCACCAGAACAGTCACATCAGGCAGAATATCTTCATATATCTTAATGTCTTGCAGAATAAGTTTGGCCATTAGCATGCCAGTTGCAGCAGCAAGCTTAACAGAGACAGTCAAGGTAATTATCTTTCCTGCACACTTTTGCTCAGATGTTTCCTGCTAAATTTTACAACCTAAGTTTGCAAAACAAGAATAATATGCTTTGTGGTTGAGTTACTGAGCCTACGACTTACAGTAAGTTTGTTGCTTCCTAACATAACATGTCATGGCATGGCAACTTGGAGGATTGGCCAGCAGACAGTTATTTTTTTGACCAAATCTTTTTTTCGTGTGTCATTTATTTGTACATTTTTTATACATGTTTGGGTGCCAGATCCCCCTGGGTTATTACCCTTTTAGAGGAAACTTGGGTGTCGGCACAGCTCAAAGAAAATTTGACCTTGGTGGGATTTGAACTCATGACCTCCAAGTTAGATTTTCTGATGCTCTTCTGGTGCTTCATGCTTTGACCCCGGGGGTACTCCCAAATTTCCTAGGGGAATTTGGTGTATCAGCAGTATTGCCTCCTTCCAGCACCCAAACGTGTGTTAAAGATATTATAGTTGCTATTTCACAAGTGCTACTTGATTCCAATACTAAATCTATATTATCTGTAAAAACATCTTCTCACAACATTCCTTTAATATTTCAGTACAGTGCCTTGGTTAGAAACAGAATAGCAACTATTTTCATTTGGTTTTTCATTGCTTATCAACCAATTTAAGTCCTGAATTAACAGCAAACTTTCTCCAGTTGGCTTATAAGATTCGCTCACTTAGAGTGTTTGCACATTGATGGCAAATTTTCTACTTATTTACACTCTTCCATCTCCTTTAGAGTGACCTCACGCGTGACCAAGACAACTTACTGGACAGCTTAAAGGACTGGACGTACCGCATTGTAGGCTGGGATAGATCTTCAGGTAGACATGGTCGCCTCCTGCCCATGTGGACCCTGGTGCTACCAACAGTGCTTCATGGCCTGCTCTCTTACATTATGGGCACACTGATTCAACACTTGGTACTTTTGAAAATGAAGGGCAGGGGCATACACACATCGCCTAATACAGCCCCTACGTCATCAGAAGAAGAACCTCCAGGTGCTACAGACATGGCCCATACCTACTACCCGGAGCTTGTGGCCAATTTTCTGGCCCTGTTCATCCCAGAATTCTTGTTGTATCCTCTGGAGACAGTTCTTAATCAGCTCTATGTCCAGGGCACACGGACCATCATCGATGATCTGGACACTGGTAGCGGTGTGGTACCACTGTGTACTAACTATGATGGTATGTTGGACTGTATCCGCTCCATCTGGAGGGATGAAGGAGTCGGAGGGTTTTACAAGGGCTTTGGTGCCCTACTGATCCAATTGTTCATTCACTGGCTCATTCTCAAGTTGACTCATTTTGTGTATAGAGAAATGTCCCAAGATTTTAAGGGCAAACAAATTAGTTAGGACCCAACAGAAAGTGATTTAGAACCAATATAGGGATATTTTAAAGATGAAAGTTCGTCTGTTACAGTTGTGTGTGGTGCAGATGAGCTAGTGGAATAACTTCCCTTGTTGAAATAGCTGTCTGGTACCCACGGATAAGAGAGATGATTTTACTAATTAGAATTTTAAAGTGGAGATTATTCCGTACTTTTCACCTATTAAGCTATGCTGTTTTCAAAAAAGTAGTTATCTTGTGTTCGTTCTGAAAACCTTAATTTATATTCCCAGTAATACGAGGGAGCTTACGAAACTCGACGGCGACGCCGGGGTCAACGTCGATTAAAAGTGAATTGATATTTTACCTACGAATCTCACGATACTCCAAAGTCATTTATTTGTTTATCACTGTCAAAACTATTGCAAAACTAAATCCGAAATACAGCGGTTAATTTGAAATATAAATTTAAAAAATTAGCTGTCGTGGTAAACGTTCTCCAGACAACACAACATTTGGTCATTACTGACATGTTGTTGTTTTGCGGAGGACGGCAAAGAAATGCACCAAGAATTATAACGCGCCATTGTTCTGCCATTACTTCTTTTGTTCAGTGACGTTCCCGTTGCCGTCGTGGTTTCGTAAACTCCCCACTAACTAAATTGTCAGCGGTCACTTTGACCTTACCTGGGACTCATGTATCTTTAAAGAAAGTTTTCAAACAGTATTGCCTAAATCTGCGAAATTTCTTTCTTCTCGAGTCCCATTTGGTGTTTAACTGTTCTTGTGCTTACAACAGTAGGCCTGGGGTAGGGTGACTGTAAAATACATAACTTCATTCCTTGTCTGGTAGTTTCAAAATAAAGTTCTGATTGTCTGGTCATTTAAAAATAAAATTCTAAAACAGACCGGAACGTGAACTCAGTTCCAAGTGATCTCAGCTCGCTTACTTATTTCAGTACACGGTTTATGTGCTGGCTCTCCAAAAAACGGAATAAGCGGCTTAACAAATTTACATCCGTTTTTCGTGTGTCTTGCCTCTTACTGTCGAAGTAGCTGTGGATCCGAAGACTACTTTGAAAATATTATGACAAAAATGTCATAAACAAATTCTCCGGTCTCGCTCGTCGACGCATCGCATAAATTATAAATTCATGTGCCTGACTGCTTACCAATGAGCGCCCGAGAAGTTTTCAGTTATCATAAGAAAATCAGATTTCTGATCGATTTGATTAAGGTTGGTTTCTTAACGATTCTTACGACTGTCTGTTTCCGTTAAGTCGCTAAGATAGCTGGTATAGAACTTAAAGAAGTTCAGTCCCAGTATGGAGTTATTTTGGCCAGGTACAAATATACCTTGAAATTGAAGAAAACCTGAATATACTAGTTTATAAAGATTAAAAAAAAACATCAAAGACATCAAGGATAATTATATGTCAGCGATCGTTATAATTGCGTTGTTACGATAGCTAAAGACTGGTTTCCTTATGATCGCTACGATCGCTGAACGTTTCTTGAAGCTATCATATGAAATCCAGTCTATGAAAGCTTTGAATAACATTGAATGAATATTTCATGCAACAAAACATGAAGGTGTTTACAATGTAGCCCTTCAGTGATATACAAACGTACCTTGTAGTTCGTTCGTTTTGTCTTTTGTCTGTCTGTTGTTGGTGACTGACGTTTCGACAGCCTGAGAGGAAGTCATCTTCAGAGGCGAGTGGACAGTGTTTGTCAGTTGACGGTGCTAGAAGTCTGGTCTATTCAAGGTGACTGGTAAGTTTAGCCATGATGGTATTGGCTCTAAGTCTCACTTAAAGTTCTTCAGCAGTTATTGGTCGGTTTTAGTAAGTTACGATCCGTTTATTGTTAGTCAGAAATTCGAAAGCTTTCGGCCGAAGTGTCTTCGTCAAGTTCATATTAACGTTGTATTTAACATTACTTTCAAGTGAGCGTCAGGCAAGTCAGGCACCTATAATATTTTGTAAGTGGTGGATACTGTTGTCCAATCAGAATACGGCATGAGCATTTGACACTACTTACGCAGATTGTCGACATGACGATAAGCGATGTTGCTGAGCAGTTAGTGATAAAAACCGTGGGCTCAGTCAGATTTTGTAGTAGGTACTCAACCCATGCCCCACTCATTCAAATAGGAACACCCAAGTAACAATTTCTGTACTACAGACGAAGATCTTTATTTATCTCTAATAAGAAATGTTCCTTTTTTTCCAAAGGGCAAATATTGCTTAATTTTGAACATTTAAACTAACCTACCATTTCTAATGAGTTTTACTCTGTGTGACATATTCTAAAATACAAAGTCGCGTTTACTTCACTATAAATTTTCCCTGAAAACATTCTGAAAATTACTTACATACTTAAGTATGTCTCTAAAATTTACCATATCCCGTGAGAAAACATTGTTACGTCCTGAGCGCTCATGAGGAGGCCTGCTCCGAGTGTCGCTTCTAATGCTAATTTCTAATTTACTCGTTTTTTGAAGTATTTCTAATTCAATTTATATAACAAATAGAGCGTTTCGAAACGCTGTGAGCGTGTGAACTACTCAAACGAATATGTCCAGTCACTGAGCCATTATCTACACGCATGTCTTAAATTACCAACTTCTGTCCAAAGATCGGAATATTTTATTGAAAAACGTCCATTTTTCAGACTTTTGTTTCTGTCTACCTGGATGTGCGAGAAGATCTATAGGAACAACACAGGTCCTTCAACGAATGTGTTATGTGTTAAAAAAAAAAACTACTTTACAGACTATTTTAGCCTCGGGGCCCTAACGGGTAACATTAAAACGAAGCAAAATATGCTGGAAATCCCAGCTGACTGACGAAAAACTGGCTTGGACTTTACATAAATTATTTTAAATACGAAGACCCAAACTACAAGATTAAAGGTTCAATCCACGGTCAGCGAAGTCTGGTTCCCTACAGTAAACCAAAATTAAAATCAATGTAAGGAAAAGAAAGGTGAACGTATCTATGTAAGACATGCAGCTCGATACAAACATTGGTGCTCTGATTTTGGTTTAACTGTTATAGGCTGGAAAAAATCATGCAAGTTCGTTGTGTAATTGAAAAATGAAAGTCATCAATCACAGGAGAAAGACTTCGCAAAACCAACTTAAAAAGTACGTTATTACCATCGACAGCCGCTCAAAACTCGTCTATCAGTGTAACGTACAGTAATCACACTTGCCATTCGGCTACCTATGGGGCGTTTTTCGTTTGTCAGATCGGACCATGAGGAAAACACGTGATGGTACTCGGATTCAGTGGAGCACACATTAAACTGCTTGGATTCTCTAGCTTACTCAAGAAAAGACGTCAATGTAAAGGAAAGAATTATGAAATTTAGCCCTTTTGCCTTGTGATCAATTAGGCTTTACTAATACTCTGTTTGACAGGATACGTTCCTTCAGGAATGTAAGCAGGATGCCTGCTATTGGCCTTTGTTACTGACCTGGAAGTTTCGTGCAGGAAGAGGAGGTGGTAAGGTCCAGTCTTCCTTGAACTTAGGAGACCTAGGAGACTTAGGAGGGAGTGGTGGGGCGTCATCGTCCTTTTTCACATTACGAACTCTAGAAGCTTCCTATAATTAATAATAAATAAATAAATAAATAAATATTTAAAAATGAAATGTTATAAATAGGGACGAGTATACAATTTAAAGGGTTTGAGTCAGATATCGTTTCAGATAAAGTTTCAGCAGATATCGAGTAATCCAAATAAAAAGATGTTAAGACTGCCCTTTATAACAAACAGGAAACGGCGAAATTGAAACTTTTGTCGTTAATTTTTTAACTGTTTGAAGAACGCATCATTGGCTACTGAATTAAGCGAGAATATTTGTAATTTCTGTGAATAGGAAAACTTATTTGCATTTTTGTGTTGGATTGAATTAAGGATAAATGGAGAACAAAACAAAATCAGAGGAATTTTGGCCGTTTGTCGTAAATGCCAAAAACTCTTTAATTAAAAGCTTCTACGTCTCAGCGCGACCAATAGTAATATTCTCACTACACAACGATACAGTCCGAGCCAGCAAGTAACGAGAATAAAGAAACCGATGGACTAAGTGACAAAGTGATACTTTCTTATGTACCGCCACATCCTCAGAAGTGAGATCAAAAGAGATTACACGGCAGAGACTTGATACTTGCACAAAAGTGACGGTCCTGTGTTGGAATTGTAAATTGGCGTGACTGTGTAGGGAAGTTTACAAATGACGAGACGCCAAGAATTTCTTGACAGAAACAAATGAAGAAAATTAACGGAGAACGGAGACCAGTTAGAACAATTTGTATGTCAACTCTAGAGCTTAAACAAGAAGCTTTTACAAACCAGCAAAGAGCCCGGTATCGGCATCAAGAACATTGATATTATAACACGAAAAAAATTCATATCACCTGAGCCTCTTTATCCGGTAACAATTCCACATAATCAGCTTCTCCTTCTGATTTCTAAAAGGACCAAGTAAACAAATATTTAGATTAAAAAGTCTAAACAAGATAACCAACGAGGACGACGCCTAGTCAAAAAATGAATTTATATTTTACCGGCGAAATTCGCAATTCTGTAAATCTGTTCTGTACGCCAATGGCTCTGAAAATATACTCAGGCTAATAGACCAATTTCGATATATTAAAATTCAGCCTAAGACAAAAGACCTCAGTACGAGGCTCTGGGAAATAACTACAGAGTTTGTGAGGTTTATTCCCCAGAGCCTCGTGCTGAGGTCTATTGTCTTAGGCTGAATTTTAATCTATCGAAATTGGTCTATTATGAAATGATAACGTTCATCACCAAATGGAAATACGAAAAATTTGTCGTCGCCGTTCGCGTTTCGCAGAACTTGATCCTTTCATAATTATGTTTTGTAGACGACGGCAAAGAAATGTTCAAAGATTTAAAACGCATGTGCACAGCTATTGTTCTGGTCGTTAAACCTTTTGTTTGGTGACATTCTGGTTACCTTCGTCGTCTTAGTTTACTTAAGCTCCCTAACAAAAAAGGATTTACCGTCAAAGTTACAAACCTGGCCGCATGGTACAACTAGAATGTCTCCCTCTGTATTTATTGGTTCCTGTGTGGCACACAAAATTAAAACAAAAGGCAATGTTCAACTCATAAACGCTGGCGCATAATGTAAGGTCACATTACAGTTTAATTGAGCTAACCCAGTATTAGCGAGAATTTCAATTTGAGTTTTGTAACTTTGCACTTAAACGTACTTTCAAATTATTATTTCTGTTGAAAAGTTTTGATCATTTGTATTTTGACACCGTCACAAACAAATCCTTATCTAATAAACAGAGACTCTGTCCGTTTTAGCTACCACTTAACAACGCCTCTGCCAAAAACATCTGCGGACTCAGTCAATTATCGTACGCGAAGTCTCGACTATAACGTCCTGTATGGGACTCGTTGTAAATCATGTAACAAAACCATGAGTTGAGTTGAAGCTTGTACCTTCCTATGGACAGTGACCATCTCCTTGAGAGACTTGTAGACTCGAGACATTCCTACGATAACAAACTTCCCTGAGCGAGTCTGGTCGATCATGTAGTGTTTACAGCGGGTTTTCACCCTGAAAACGACAATCACGTAAAATACATACGGCGCACAGGAGCAAAAATAAGGAATTAAGCATAAAAATATAAGATTACGATTATTAAAAAGCACCTGGTATTGTCTTAATGGGGAGCAGGAACAAGTAGCAGATTTCTCTAATCGTATTCTAATTAGAGTCTCCGATTCAAAATAACACGAAGATGTTCTCGACATTTCTTTCTTATCACCGGGACAGAACATAGTGTCCAAAGATTTCTAAGGAAATTTCGAGCACACAGGATTTCTGGTGGGCTAACAGAAACTCATAAACGTCATTTGGTATCGAAATCCACTGTTAGTTGAGGTTTCGGGAGGGGAGGGGCAATCTTACAAGACGCCCCCATCCATGTCCAAACATGCTACATGTTGATGTTGCCCACCGGGGCAGCCTACATGCCGCGCCCCCATTCCCCCGCCCCCCCAACCCCCTTCACCAAAAAAAAAACAGAAAAGAAAAAAAACAGGGGCAGGATTTAGCTCACGCTCGTTCAGACACAGCCAAATGAAATGTAAACGATGCAAGGTAGCTCACCTGTAAGATAGAGTGTAACCAAACCGGCTTTCACTGACACGGATCAAGAAACAACCCACTGGCTTGTCTGACAGTAGGCGCTCAGATTCCCTGCAGATAAACAAACGCACACTGGAGTGAAACAAAATCAAATTGAAGCACACTTTAAACTCCTTTCTGCTCTTCTGCTCACGTAATGGTTTGAAGTATGAAATATCAGCAGGAAAACGCCAATCTTGTAAATGACGAACAACCTTTTCATGAGATCAAAATCTTAATTTTCTTTATAATCTAATTTATTATATCTCTCAGTTAGTACGCGCGCTGTGATTGGTGAATTTAGCGGGCCGTACTCTACTGTACGGCCGGCTAGATTCAAAAGTTTGCTTTAGCCATCTCTTTGAACCCAGAGATGTAACAAACATCTTACTAACCTCGTTTTCTCGGTCCGTAACAGTACAGACCTCAAACTCGATTAGTAAGATTAGTAAGAGGTATTTAAGTTATCACCACTATCACCACTACTGTGAAAAGGAATGCATAGATCATGCTGAGAAGAATTATCTTTCAAGATCAGTGTCGAGTTAGTGTCTGCAGACCGGAATATACACTGCCAATAGAACTAACATAATCTACACACACTACTTTATCTCATTGATGAAAGTCAAGTCAAGCAACAAGACTGCACCTCCTGGATATGATGCCATGAAACCACTCGCTGAACATTCCACTTTCATCTTGTACAACTCCCTTGGGGACCTGGGTCTTTTGAAACCACTGCACAGCACTATCAAATAACATGTGTTGATACTATTAGTTAAACCTAGGTAGAACTCGTTTACTCCTGAATTGAGGCTAACAAGAACTCTGCTGTCATGACTGACAAACCAACTATTATAATGACTAACACTACTATGACGTGGTTGTGGTTGACATAGACTACCTTTAGAGGTGGAGTAGAAAGGCTGACCGACCGACTGACCTACCTCACGGACCGCTCGACTGGCCGACCGACTATCAGATTGACCAGTTTTGCGACTTAATGGCTAATTGAATGACTTTACTGATTGATTGATTGATTGATTGATTGATTGACTGACTGATTGATTGATTGATTGATTGATTGATTGATTGATTGATTGAAAGACCAACTGACCGGCTAACAAAATGCATGACTGACTAATTGACTACCTGCCTGCACGACTGACTGACTGACTGATTGACAGACCGACGGACGGACGGACCAGCCGACTAACTGCCTTATATTGAGACATACGCTGCTTTGTTAGCCACGGCTCCAAATCCAGCCTTGATTGGGTGAGGCTGGCCAATAAACACATCTTCCTCATCTTCTAAGTCATCAGTCAGAAGCTCATCATCGAGCTACAAAGACAGATACAACTTAACTTTCAATTGATATACAGTCAGGGAACAAAAACGCTTTCTACATAGGATTTATTACCTTGAGAATTAACTAAGTTCGTATTTCTCGGCAGAAAACTTGCTTGGTAACGTGAAAACTCAACTGTGTCTAAAACGGTTCTTGATCCCAGAAATGCCCTGCTATGGGAGTACGTCGGGTACAAACGTGAAAACAATGCCAGTCGCAAAATCAGAACCCAAATCAATTTAAGGCCCTGTCCGGAAAACGGAGATTTTTTTCACCGTTTTCAAAAAAAACACGCGTCCACACTTAGCGTTTTCAAATCGTATTCGCCCGTCCACACGAATATGCTAAGGCCAGGTAAATACGCTAGCTCTCCCTAGAGAGCATGCGCTGTAACCAATAGAGCCCGCGAAATTCATTTATTAGCGCCATCTTTGCGCGGGAAGGACTGGATCTTAAGTATGACGTCATCGTATTCGAAAACCTCCGTTTCGCCCGTTCACACGAATACGATAAATCTCCGTTTTCAAAAATTTCCACTCTGGAGAGCGTTTTCGAAAACCTCTGTTGTCAGTGATCGAAAACGCCGTATACGTGTGGACGGAAGGCTAAAACGGAGAAAAAAACTCTCCGTTTTCAAAAGTATCCGGATACGTGTGGACAGGGCCTAAGATTCGCCACCGTTCATAATAATGGGCAGTACTCAAAGCATGTCAGGAACACGTTGCAGTCCACAAAAAATAAAATGTCACAGTCTCTACACAAAATCTTGCATTCTCGCATAGATACATAGGTAGTATGCTACAAATGGTAGTAGGATTTGGTGTTGTCCAATTTGTATACGTAATCAAATGATTTCAAGTTTTTGAAATAAATAAGAACAAGTCAGTTTTTCACAGATGCACTAGCCTGCGAGGCGAGTGCAGTTTAAGATAGTCTTTGAAAAATGTACGTGTCCATTTTTAAATGAAATTGCACGAGAAAAAAAAACATTTGATTACTTGTAACAACATAACTTCAACTTTGTGCACTGTTGAGGATTAATTGAGTCCTCAGCAAATCAGCATGTTATAGGAGTGATAAAGAAAATCAGTTGCCGAGAAGAGGGGAGCCGATTTGTTTGAAAGCACAAATAAGATTTTCGACGGACCAAATCAGACGACACAAAAAATCATAACTATCATTCTTAGAAAAGACAGACAAACAACAATAAAGTGATTAACAGTTGAGCTTGATTTCAAGGTGTATGAAAAAGAAACCCATTCCAGTAAGCAGTCTGTTAAAAATGAAATATGACGAGTGCTAAGAACCAATCAGTATCGAGAATTCTCTTTCAGTTGGTATGTCACTAGTCTGTCAACAGACGTTGTTTTTCCTCTGTCCCAAGCCCCAAGCGTATCCCACGCATTGGGTTAATATTTAACTAAGTTTGCGATCTGGAGAGACTCAGACAAAAAAGAGGGTCTGTGGATAGACTAGTGCATCCCGAGTCAAATTTTATGCACGTTTATGATCAACGCCTTTGAATACCTCAATGTCTTCAAGTGATCCGTGACTTGTCTTGGGTGGTAGGCCCAGTGCATCCGGTGGGGGTGGTGGAAAGTCTTCTTCGTCTAACACAACAGGAGCGGTTGGGAATTGCAACGAAACATATTTTGTATTTCTCTTCTTTAAGATTTCTAATGCAAAAATTAAAAAGCACGGTGTTATCTAAGAGTAAACAAATTAAAACACGATTTTAAATTGAATTAAGATATCAAATTTGATTTCAAAATAGGAAAGTACAGGTTCCCTTTTGATTGCTTTGGATTTACGCCAGTTGAATTTAATGAGCTTCCTCGTTAAGAGAGCCACGTCACGGTTCTCGTATCTTGAAAAGTTCAGCCAAAGTTTAGTTCGTTGTTAGTAATCCATGTTAATCCTCTCCATCCTTAACCATCCTTGTTATCTCAGAATTTAAACGTAATTTTGCACATGGCCAAATAAGCTAATTTAAACTCGTCTCGTGTACAACTGCTTTTAGTATGTCAAGTAAGAGTTTAAATATGTCGGATTTTGTTCCAAAACTTCAGTGATCGAATTTCTGTTTCCATCACTGATGAAGACTTTCTCCCGCTTCTGACCAAAGTCTAAATGAAGAAATCCGTTTTAATTACAACTATACCTTCTTTTTTCCTGCTGTCATGTGGCAGCAATTCCTCTTGCTTGAGAAACAATCTTTTTCCACAGACGCTGGAATATTGCAAAAATGTGGCCGTTTTCTTGGCGTTCATGATGGCTTCTTCCCGAAGTCGTTTACATCTTCGTCTTGCGAGGAATCCTCGAACCACTTCAAAAAGGAAAGAGAAGTTTCGTTGGTTTTGCTACTTCGTCTGTAGAGCATAGTGTTTGATACAAATACATTATCCGATGTGAAAAAGAAAGAAACGAAAGCATGAAAATTCAAAGGATAAGAGATAAAGGGTTGGCAATATTATCCAAGTAAACGCTGGTCTCCTCATAAAAGCGAGAGATTACCTCTTCATAACGACATGTACCTTTTTGTATTTTGATTACAGCTTCTTGAGCCTTTTGCAGCTGCTCCGTCAATTTTTCTGCGTGCCAGTACTTCAAAAACACCTTTGTACGTCTGAGAATCGAAATAAACAAGTTACACATTAGACGATCGGTAAACAAGTTTCCTAGAATCAAGATAGAACTTTTCGAACCAAAGTTTCGAAATAACAATTAGTGAAAAAAGGTTTCGAAAACCTTTAGTGAAGCTCCATGATTTTGTGCCTCTTGTGCTCTCATTTCACTGACGCTTATACAGGAAATGGTAAATGAAATCGTTCACATTACTTTTCATGTGATGAATTCCTCTTACCCAATCTGCCAGTCTTTCAGTCGTGACTTTTTCAGAATCTGCCTGCAGCTGCCTTCACATGGGGGTAATGTTGCTGTATACAACACAAGCTTGTATCTAACAGACATGGAAAACAATAACAGATGGTTAGATGAAGAACATTGACCCAAAAATTAGATAAACAAAGACAGCAATACGGATGTTTTTTTGTCAAGAACAAGCTTTTTGATGCGCTGCCCAACAATGCTTGTAATGAAACACATACCAACACGGAAGCGACTAATCTTAATGGAATGAGACTGAAAATGATAGCGACACCTGATGACAAATTTTGATAACATATATTAGCGTTTAAAAGGGGCCGATGGGAAAAATGGCGCTTTGACTACTCACTGACAGAAGATTGTATTCCAGACTGAAGAAGGTTATTCGTTATATTGCGGTATCATCATTAGATAACCTATCTGCAAATAACTAATTACTAAAAATTACTAAAACCAAGCTAATTCAGGTATGTATAGCTAGTGTTGTACCCGGCAACACTAAGTAGCGGACATGGTACTCTCTTGGTAATCCCATCGAGCTCCTTTCGGGTTTCGAGTGATTTAAAGAAATGTTGAACAAGCGCAGTCACGCCCATTTGAGTCCGAGTGTAAAAAGATCTGTGAGGCGTACAGAATACGTTTAAATGTCATGAGGAGCACGAGAAGCAATACTCCTTACCGCTTTATAGTATGAATACTGGAGCTGAATGATTTTGACAACCTGCTAAGGTTTCTTGTCGTCAGTGAAATATTATTGTTCCCTGTATTAACTAAAACTGACCTTTCCACAAAGTCGGTGAAAGATATCCTCAGGGCATAACCCTCCCTGCGAATACGAGTGGTCTCCAGTACACCAGTGTAAGCCAGCTAGTTAAAAACCACAACAACAATTTTTTAGTGTTGACATTCATCAACGAGGTCAAAATTCCTCATTTATCACCCGCAGCAACCTGGCTCATCCAAGTCCCAATAACAAAAGAGTTAAGACCATCTCTTCAATGAGAAAGCGACTTTGATGACCAACAAACGCTCTCTTTCCGATTTGACTTTACTGGAGACAAGGACATCGACGGTTAGCTATGTTACCTTGCTAATTTTGGCATTTATCATCAATCAAGTCACGTATTTTTGAGCTATTTGTACGTTACTGGACGACCTTATCTCATAAATGCAAGTACGCGATCTCTAACGGGATAATTTACCAAGAACAATGCAAATTGTTACCTGTTCTTTCACGTACTTGAGATCTAGACTGTCGGATATCTGTAAACAACCCACATAGACACATAGGACATTATAGAGAGTCTATAATACACAGCATCATTTGAAGGAGCGCTTACAGTGTCAGAGGTAACCCAGGGTAGCATAATATGCCGTTGCCACAAAGACCAAACACCAACAGCTGAGTCAAGTTTGAGTGATTGATCGATTGAACGTGATATATTGATTCATTATTCATAAAAGTTAGCTCTAGTGCATCGTGAAGACAGAAATGTTCAATGTACTCCCTTGAGCAACATACAAGCTTCACGACATCATAACTCTGTGAACTCGTAAGTGGACAATGTCTTCGAGAGAGGCAGTAATAACTAGTACACAGCAGCTATATTGTCAAGTATAATGCTGGCAGAACTCAAGTCGGATACCTTCTCATTGTTTGGCTTGATGCACCTGATAAAGTGTGGATTGGCAGCTGTCATTCTTTCCATGAGGATCCCTAAAGATGTCTAGAATGGGAAAAAAGGCTGTGACGATCACAACTGATTCGTTTTTCGCTCCCACCACTACCAGCACTCCAGTAACAAATATAACATACTGCAACACACAATCTATCTAACAAGTCTAAAGCAATTTGACGGTCTGTGCCTGCTCACAACGAAAATAGTTGAAAATCGCATTATGAAATCTCTGGCTAAGCCATACCACACAAAAAGCGATTCTGATTCTGATCTAAAAGATAGAAAACACTTACCTTGAACTGCGCGCCCACTGTAGGCTTTTTGGTGGCTGGCATTCCTTGTCGCGCCTTGCTCAGTCTCTGAAAAAAGCAAAACAGTACAACACCACGTATTACTGTCGTAGAATAGAAACCAAAACGTCACTCAAACTGGAACGTTGGAAACAGACTTCTTCCATTGTTCGGTTAAATCTCCTAGAGCCGCAAAATTCTATTTCCAAAAAAGAATTTTCCGTTTGAATCTTAAACATTACTCTCGCAGAAAATGCAAATGAAGACACGAGATGCTCTGACTCTTGCGCTATTAAAGGTTCTGCTCGGTATCTCACCTTAGTTCGTCTGACTACATTCCCTTTGCTTACTCTTCCTTGGAGAGCGAGTGTTCCAGTTCGTGTGATTGTGCCTGAAAGAGTTCAATTTGTGCGCTGGTTACGAACAAGGCAGAGGGGACTTGAATTTCTCAAACTCATTAATACTTCACTAAGTTAAAGCAAAGGACATCACAACCGTGAAGGAGGTTTGGATACACGGTATAAATTAGCATAGATTTTGAAGATTTTACTTCTCTGTTTGCTCCTTACTTCTTGTTTCGACTGAGAAGATGTATCAAACACTCGGAAAAGTGTTTCATCGGCTATCCAAACACCTGGAATTTCGTCAAAAATACTTCACTGCGGGCCGTGATTTGAACTCTCTTCTCGGTGTTTGGATATCCAGATGACACACAGTCCCTCGTGTTTGATATATTGCTTCCAAAGCGATACCTTAGCGTCCCATTGAACAAACGTAAGTTTACAAAGAGCAAACCGACACAACTTACAACACAGCAAAAACACAATTTACTCAATAGTTTACATTTTAATCAGTCAACTGAACAGTTTCTAAAATCAATATCACGTAGTCTCTCACTAGGTAGAAAAGATCTAAAAGCAACCTACCATCTTCATTTACTTACTAAGGATGGTGAAATTGTAGAACGGTAAGCAATAAATAAGCCGGGAACTGTTCGGGACAAAACAAAGGCTAAAGATGGTGGGGATGAAATGGGTATGACTACGAGCAAAGTTGCAAACACTTGGCTTCCTTACGCTTACCAGAGAAGACCGTGGCAATCAGAGGGTTATCACTTTTCCTCAGCATATCCATAACACCTGGTGGCAGGGTGTCACGGTTCTTCTCGAGGAATCCTGTGGCGTCATATTCAACCTGAGGAAGTCGATACAAATCAAATACAAGAACGGGATTTCTCATTTCCCTCTCCCAACCCAAGGCGTCGTCCGTTTATCCCCACATACCATCAGAAAAACCGTGTGTGTCGAAGGTTGTAAGGTTGCGTCGCTAAGAGTAAAGAAAAGACTAAAACTGCACATTGGTGTAATTGTTGGGAAAGGAAAAACTGACCAAAGGTGGTTCTTATTTTTTAGAATCTGATTCTTTTTCTTTGATGCAAAATTGCTTAATTAGAGAGGTGTCAGTACTTTTAAGATCGTTTGAAGTTTGAGCCTAATTATAGGCAACCTTAGCTTGACACAATGAGAATGGAAACATAGTAAAATAGTAGAAAAATATCTAGCGTCATTGGCGAGTAAAGGGTAGATAAAATGTAAGGAAAACACTAACACTCATTATCTCTTACCTTGCCAGCGTAGTGGCAAATCCCAAACATGTTGGTGTTAGAGTGTTTGGACTTGATAAAGACGTTACTATTTCCACAATTCTGTGTCAATTTCTCTACAAATGAGTGATCTGTGCTCTTTGCGACACAAAGAAAACAATGTTAAAAGCTCTTGAACCACAGTGGAATTACAGAGTGGAAGTTATAATTCTGATAATGTACATGGGAGACTAGGCACTTACCAAATGTTTATTTGGGATTTTGAACGAAATGTCCAACAAAGAACGAGTGCTTAAACTAGAAAAATGAAAAACGAAAAAAAGAAAAGAAAAGAAAGCGCGCGGTCTTGCTCTGAATTTCCCTCCTACTGGGCTTGCGCATTTTTAGTGCTGCCATTTCAAAAAAAAACACCGTCAAATTTTTCAATCGTGTTTAAAAAACCTATAATGCATCTCCAGAGTTATAAGAAAGCGTTTTCACAAAACGCGAACCTGTCTACTTCCAGATACAAACTTCTGAACGATAACTTAAGACTCAGTGAATAACTGAAGTTCCTCTTTTCACACGCACTCTCATGAATAAACGAAGCAGCACAAACCTGTGGGAAATGACTCTCCTCGTCCAGCAGCGCTAGCAGTCCGATGGGTTTATTGAAAAATAAATCCTGTGGACGATGGAAAACACCACAATCGTATTTACTACCTACAGAATAGTTACATAATACATAGACCGGTAACGATCAAGCACAAGATTTGATCGCGCTAATCTGAGATGAAAAAGTCGAACACAGATGAACTCACCAAAACAGGTTTGTTGTCCGCAAATGTGACACCTGTCCAATCAATTCCTTCCTTGTTATATTCTTCCTGTTCCCACATGAAAATATGCTGCAAGGCGAGAACAACAGTGAAATATCACGGTCGAAAACTATACAAAAGTCTATAAAGACTATAGGTATTGAAGAGGCTTTGCATCTGGTTGTAAGCACTAGTGTTCCATCTTAATGCACCGAGTCCATCACGTCTCAAAGTTAGCTCTCGAAACAAAATCATGAAGAAAATATCTCTTCGTGATTATGAAGAAAATTCCAGCAAAGTTAAAAATTGTGTTTCTTTCTACGACTCCAGTGATTATACAATATGCATTGACTGTATTTTGTCTACTGTATCATGTATGGAAATTAACTACTGCGTGGTGCATTGATTCCTGCAGGCCTCAGGTAAAAGCTTTAGCTGCCTCACAGACAAATACCACATACAGATCAAAATGGACTTGAGCATAGCACCCGACAGAAGCCAACGGCGCGCTTTGACCGAGGCCTTATGTGTTTCGAAACACGAAGACGATTAAGTAAGTCGGTAATAGTTATCTCTTTATTGGTGAGTGTGATCGGTAATCGAGTCGAGTCGTTGACTAGTTACCAACAGTCAAAAATTCGCGCGCGCTTTATCCTTGTAAGGGAAAAATTCCTTTATTTTTAAGTTAAAATTCCCCACATATCCTTGGTGTCTATTTAAACTATTAGACTACTCAGTCTCCGTATCTTCAAGTGGTTACGCCTAGCTCACAGAAAACTAGTGATCGTAGTTTAATTTTCTGTCCAACAGGTGCGTCTCACCCGAACTGTTTACCTGGTTGAAGAAAAACTGGAGTTGTTCATTAGCCAAGTTGATACACGCCTGCTCAAAGCCGTTGTTCTCAAAATGTTCAAAGCCAAATATATCAAGGATACCTAGAAAAAACAAGGGATAGGAACAAAGTTCGGTGAATTTGTATTTATTTGACAGTAATAAAGCATAGACAGCAAGAAATTTTACAACTAAACCGAAGAAGGCAAAACAAGCCAGCGTCGCGTTTTGCAATCTACTCTGATCCGTTCTTTCATGTGAACCATACCTATTTCCGTGACCTCTTCTCCTCTTGAAGCCATCGGCGGAGCCAGAAGTTGATTAACCTTGTTGACGATCCAACCAAACAGACGGCCATACAAAGCTTTAGCTGTCGCATCTCGAACATCTGTGAAATAATGCAGACAGTCTTGCAACAAAGTCTTGTACCTCTGCATATTAGAAACCAGTTCAAAGTCTTAAAATAGTTCTAACTTGTGATAAGCCGACTACGAGTCAAAGACTTTTAAAAATAGGTTGGAAATGGAAACAGCAAAGCAAGATAACACAGCTCAGAAAAACGCAATAGGAAACTTAATTGTTCTATATGGTTAGAAAGCCCTCAAACTATAACCCTTTGTCACGTGGTATGAAAAGGGACACCATCTCGAACACCTTTCTCCACAACACCAACATGAAGGTAATAAGTGAATTGTTGAGGGAAAAGGTTTTCGAGACACGACGCAACAGTTTAAAAGAAATCTCAACGACTTTCTTAATCGATAACTCGACACCACCACCTTGTGAAGGCGTCTACGCCTCCTATAAGGTCCTGTAAGTACACGTGCATAGTGATTTTCAATACAACTAGACCATAATCTTTAGGTTTCCAGTACTGATAATATATCTTTAAAATGCTGACTTTTCAAGCGGTCACGCTCGTGGAAGTGCCTATAGAAGGAATTAATTCCAACTCTCTAACCAATTGCCTGATGATCTTTCGATCTTCTCTTGATCACACTGCCACGTGTTGTAGTTGTCGTGGAGGTCAGCACGTCCGCAAGTTTCTCCGTGTCCACACCCAGAAGTTTCTGTACATGAAAGGCAAATCACTTGTTGGTCGCCCTTTTTGGCTCGAAATACTATTCGCAAAAACGTTTGCTAAATATGTAGTGAAAAGCCTGTATGGAAGGCTTCGAAAAGTTTGCAAGCATTAGTGATATTCCTGCTTTCGGGCATCCTTTTTACGAGGATTTACCACAAAATAAGTAACAAGGTCTTCTTTGAAACATTTTGAATTCATATTAAATATGAGAACACTGAAAGACGATGATTTGGTTTTGTCCTTCTTTAGGAGCAATCAACAACTTTAATGAAACTGTTTTCCCTTCTTGCTTCACAAGAAAATTAAGGAGAGAATGTCCGAAAGAAGTTTAAGTTTAACAAACCGCAGATGTCCTCAAAGGTCCATGAGCTTCTTTTATGACAGCGCCCTCATTTTCATCCATTTCAAATGCAATGTTACCCATGTTTAGTACACCACCAAGAACTGTAAACATATCTTGCTGCTCCTAATCAGAAAGAGATCACGAAAGTCTTAAGCACACACCAAAGAGCCTGTAGGGGAACATGGTTTACAGTGTTTAAAAGAAAAGAGTGCTGGATGGGTGGGGAAGGATGGTGTGAACTCCCCTCTTTACAACCTCACACCTGTAATTCCGAGTTCCTACCCCTTCCTTGTTGTACTTTGCTCTTGGAATGCATCATGCCCTGTCCAAAAACAATTGCTACTACCTGTATAACTACAGTCAGTGTCTCCCAAAGAACCACCCCTAACGTCCTCATCCATACGAGGTGGGTAACAGGGGAGAAGGAGTCTGCTGGACAGGGTGAAGTACAGTGGGACTTAGGTCCCGAGGTGGCACAGAAGCTGCAAAAGCCTTACAGAAACCCTGAACAAGCTGGCAAAGGGGGACAGAATCACTCTCTGCATACAGAAACCAAACAAACACCTTGTGCATCCTATGGCACAACAAGGACTGATGATAATGAAAATGACTACACCCAATTCTTATCACCTTGAGAATCTCATATCCCAATCCTGCATAGACTTCTCACACACTTTATCTGTCCCACCCTTTTCTCCTAAACATCTCCCTCTGGTTTATTCATTTGACTTAATTAAAATCTTATTATGCGAACTATGAGAAATGAGCTTAAAAAGTAATCAAAAATCAGTCTACGAGTCTTCTTTATCCAAAAAAATATAATGATCATGGGATCATGGGATATGACAACATATCTGATAAAGAAAAGTGAAAAAGTTTCTTGTAAACGTACCTCATCAAGGAAGCCCACCATATCCATAGCATTCATGAGCTCATCAAACATTGATTTGTTTTTCTTTACTTTCTTCATACTTGCTGCTCCTTCAAGCAGATACCTGTTTCACAAAAAACAACAATTAAAAATGCACAATTTGAGCATGTATACCTAACATTCTGCATTATGCTGTTAAAATACCACTCTGAAATCACTTTGGACTAAATTTCACTTTAATCTACAACACATATACATTATAATTATATATGTCAGAAAGGTTTGAATCCAATTCCTTCACTAGACTTATACTTGTAAGTGATATAATTATCTTCAGTACAGTTAAGTCATGAAAATTACCGGTATGTAAAGTTTAATTCTTGTTTTTTTTTTTTTTTTTTTAGTGATCTACCTGGTCCAAGTTTAAGGCCGGAGGTCTGCACAAGAGCCAAGTGGCCCACTAGGCTGGTCCTTATCTTCAGTTTTTGTAACATGAAGTGTCTAGGAGTATTTCTACTCCACCCTAAATGGAATACTAGCCCATCCCAGGGTTACCCTCCAGCTTAAATTTCCTGGTAACCATTTATACACCTGTGTGGAGAGAGCCACTGTCAAAGTTAAGCCTCTTGCACAATATTGCAACCCACCTTCCCTTGCAAGAGCTCAACCCAGATTGCTTGATCTAGAGGGGAGCATACTAACAATGAAACCACCATGCTTCTCTATTTGGTCATAAAATAAACAGCAATAAGCTACATAGATTCATTTTTAGTGTTACCTATACTTGTCTGGTCTGGTTAGCCCATACTTGTTTTGGTCATCGGGGGAGAGACCAGCAAACAAGTAGTAGAAGATGTGAAAATTCTCCTCGCCACCACTTTGTCGTACCACACGGGATTTTTCCAAAAGATATTCAGAGATCTTAGCACCAATAACTGAAAATTCCAAGACAAACATGATTAATATGAAAAGAAAACAAATTATTAAAAGCAAATGAATACAACTACATCTTATTATGATTTTAGATTATTGTGACAACAAAGATAGTGAATAAATCTGAGACATGTAAATATTTTAATCAGAACTGTGGAAATGAACAAAAGGAATTATTGCCTAATCAACCAAACAATATCACTGAGCAATCAACCAAATGTCAGAGTTCAACTGTCTCATCTACTAACTGACTCACTAGACAGCCATCTAAACAGCCAACCAACCTACCCCACACTCTCACCAGCCTACCCACCTTAAGACTCTTGCAGATAAACCAAATGATGGACCAAAGCAAGGGAAAGAAGGAGGGAAAAAGTGGGAATGTAGAGAACAATTAGCTAACGAAGAAACAAAATCTGAACAAAAGTACATGAAAGCCTACACTTGACATAATGCTAACTTGATGTCAAGGAAATGAACTGACACCTAGAGACAGACAGACACGCAGACACACAGACAAACACTGTCAGATAGAAAGACAACTGGATATAATTTCTTACCCATGCCTTGCTGGAATTTCAGCTGAATGTACTTTCCAAATCTGCTTGAGTTGTCATTCATCAGAGTTTGGGCATTTCCAAAAGCCTCTAACAACGGATTCACCTATGGGCAAGTTATAAATTTCTGTAAGGATAAAACTTGTCCAAGCAAGTCTAAATAACTCTTCTAGGGGCAGGTGCACTTGAATTTCACTATTTCTAAATTTTATTCATTCAGATTTTGAAGTCGCTTGGCCAAAATACAGTGAGCACTGTTTAAACTGAAAAGTCCCTAGCATCAAAACAATTTTGGGTTCCACTACCCCTCTGCTGGCATTCCTACTTGAAGGGGGTAATGTACATACACTGGAAAACAGTAGTCCCTGCCACTAGCTCAAACCTCAAACTCTTAATCCTTACATTAGTTATTACCTCAGAACATACTGGGGTATTTGGATCATTTTCACTAAAGGTTAGTTGAGTGCTGATTGATACCCTTGATCAACCCTCAATCAATACTTGATTGACATCTTTATCGATAATCAGTGGACATCTTGATTGACACTCGGTCACTCTAGATCAACATATTGATCAACACCTGATTGGCACATTTGATCAATAGGCTGAGTCTTGACCAACTCATATGTAGCGATCGACAATCAATGGCATGTCTGCAAAATGAGTTGACTCTCTACTGACAGTCAAGCAAGAAGTTGATTGAGTGTTGATCAAGAGTCAATAGTGGCGTCAATTGAGTGTCAATTCAGTATTGATCCAGTATTGATCTAGCATTTATCTACTTGACTGCCGATGCCCTTAGTAAACATTGTCCCACAAGTTAAGGATAATACCTGAAGGACCTGCTGTTCCAACTGAGAAGTTCCTCTTGATAATTCAACCAGCTGACTGATCAATAGTTTGGCTGATTCTGTTTTGCCTGCTCCACTCTCCCCACTGTAAAGAACATGCAGTTGTTAGCGGATTTTGAAAGTATCTATTAGGCTGTTGATGGCATTAAAGTGGCTCAACAGGCCATAGCATTAAGCAGTCTGGAGTATTGTGCAGTCTCAGAAAATATCTATATTCACCACAAGGAATTAGGTCATTGAAAATTCTGAGGGGGAGGGCGATTTCAGAACCCAAGTTTTAAAGGAAAGCATCAAGCTCACCTATAATTTTTGAAGGAATAGGAGGAGTATGGATATTTTCTAGAATGCTTTACTACAGATATACTTTTTTTTTGTTCTAATTGGAGAGTGAATTAGAAAAAGCCAAGCCTCAGGTTACATGGTTAAAAAAACTAAACTGGGATATTGTTTTTGCCAAAAGGGTGGTGCGCTGGTTTTGATTTGTGAGATTATGCTTGAATGTTCAGTAGTTTATCCTTCAAAATTTAATATCATTTTGCTTGGTATCTTTGCATGAGCATTAGGCATCCATGATCAAGTGTTGATGGATACCCTCAATCAACACTGGATTTATACCCAATCAACATCTCACTTGATACTCAATCAACATCTTGATTGACACTTGGTCAACACTAGACCAAGACATGATCAACAGTCATTTGATAGTTTGCCAAGTGTTCACCAACTTATATGCACCACTCAATGGCATGTCTGCAAAAATTGATTGAGTCTTGAACCACTGTCGGCTGAGATGTCAATCAAGAGTTGACAAACTAGCCATTGAGATGTTGATTGGGGGCAGTGACTGACACTCGACCCTGAGGTGCTAGTACTAGTTCTCATGATCTAAATAATCCCGCTCAAGATCACCTGATCACACAACATTGGCTTTTGGGACTTACTCCTCCAAAACCCAACATCGCTTGATATGCTGAATCAGCAATGGCATAGATATGAGGAGGCTGCAGCGATTTCTGTGTCATCTTGTACCTATCTGCATTCTAAGAAGAAACATTTGAGCAGAAATTTTAAATGGACCAAGCTAGAGATAATGATTTTTTTTATGAAAGTCAAATATATACCCATTACCACTGCCTAGACAAAGTTTCCTTAGGCTAGTGGTGCCTGGTAAATTCCTTTAAATTTTCTTGAAAACTGCATCACCCACCCTCCTGAAAAACCATTAATTAATAGCCAAAATTTCATGGCTGCATTTATTGAAGGGTTGAATGACAATGAACACTGTTTCATGAATTTATGCATAACATACAGTAGCGTCAGGAGAATATAGGGAAGATATCTGTTTACAAACATTGCTTTTGTTATTCAAATATGCCAACCACAAGAACAAAAGATCCTTTGTTTTGACAGCCAATGAGGCTCTGATTGGCACATTAATTATAATAGGTGACGTCAACAATATCTTCCCTATACGGAAATGCTTTTAAACTTTTTGTGTTCCAGGGTTCCAACTTAAGCTAAAGCCTTGGGACTTGCCTAAAAATAAAACTTACAGATCAACTTGAGCTTTACTCGTCAAACTCTGATATGGGATCGTTGAAACAAAGTACTAATTAAAACTTTCCCAAAAAGTTTTAAGAAGTCATAGAAGCGTAGCATAAAAATTTTAATGAACTGACAATAAAAAAGAACGTAAACAGACATAAGTACGAACAGGTGTTGAGCTAAGATAAACAAACTTTGAACAACTTCCAATATCATCATTACTTCGAACTTACATTCTTGTGGTAAATTCCCAAGGTCTTGAACGGGTTGAGGGCAATTAGAATATCTCCGACATATGTCTGAAAATGTTCAAGCAGACTACGGAGTTAACAAATAACAAGAACGTGAAGATCAACCATATAACAACACACTGAATGCGAGCAAATCTTCTCTCATTGCGTGTCATCCATTTACGTACATAGATAACATCTTTGTGGTATCTTGCTTGCAACTCCTGAAGTATGATATCTTCGTTTAACTCTGACAAGGTGGCTAAATCGTCGACACAACCTTTCCCTGCCTTGGCCATTGTTTCCCACTTTTTGCACGGTGGAAAAGTTCTAAAAAGTTCTACAACACTGCTCCGAACATTTTGCCTCCCTTCTGCTCCAACAAGAGGCGGGAATTGCGTGACTGCTAACTATCACGCAATTTGTAGTATTCAGTAACGTCATCTTCACAAATGTGTCATCACTCAAGCTCTTTAGGAAGGGATCTGCTCTAATTTTCCTCTTATTTAGACAACAAATCTCTCAACGCTTCTAAGAACGTAGCATATGGAAATTACAAAACTGATGAGATGCAAATGAGTGGCCCGGCATTCTACAAATACCAGTAAAAAGTCTTTTGTTTTGATTACAGAACGCTCTCGACCTTGTTTCTGCGAAGTCCCTCTGTGGCATGAGAGATCATGCAAGTAAGGGTCATTTAAAGCTCTGCCTCGTCCACATGGACCTTTGCACATTGTTGGCGGCAGACTGGTAGCACCATGCTTAGCTATTTTGCAAGGTTTTTAAGTGCAGCTGGCCCACAACTCCACACTAACAGCACTCATACTGGGGGCATTCTGGGAACGAGGCGGTCTAAATTGAACCATCGCGTTAAAGTGGCATGGTGATGGCTGTACTTAGTGAAGGTTAAAACTGATTGGCCATTATTTGTGTTATCCTGGTAAAACAGAAAGACTACTAGAAAAACAGCTTATCAGAGAAGAATTGTTCAGAAATCATCAATGCTGGTTTGAGACTGTGTGCCTCTTAGGGCCAAAAATAAATTCTATCCATGTCCAAAATTGTTTTAAAAACTCCTCATAGCCAATAAGCACTTTCATATGGATATATTACCACATTTTTTCAGCACTTATTGTCTTATCCATTGATAAAACTTAGGCCTAAAGAGAGATTTACATGTAACTTTGCCAATGTACTGGTACAGAACGGTTTGATGAGACCCACAAAACATTCACAAATTGAGACTTTATTCATTTCTCTTTTACACACAAGTGATCAAAACTGACTACAGAAACTCCAGACGTAAAATCTCAGGCAGCTATTTGGGGCTTTCAACACAGAAACATCCTTCATGTATTTACAAATTTGTATATTCCCTGAAAGAATTGGAATCATGTAATTTGGATTTGTTATCTATGAACTACTAAAAGCCATAAATCCCACGGATTGCATATCCTTCTTATGTGGAAACCAAAAAATACAAATTTTTTACTTACTTATACTATTCTTTGCAACTAGATTAAAAAAGAACTCCCTCTGGCCAACACTGTTCAAAATTTCTGTTAACCATTTTACTTATTTAAATAATTAATTCACAAAATATTCATAAAATATTGATGATGGCAGACTGTTTAGAAGTGAAGTGTTGACAACAAAAACGGAGCATTCTGTTGTCACAAGGAATGCAATGACTCATAAAAGTATTGTTATTCATACTCAAACCAATATGCTGACAGAAAATTGTTACTTCCTAACTGCTTATATATACAATGTCGACAACAGCTACTTCAAACTTGGCAAAGGCCATGATCATCGATCATGTTAAAGCACAATACATCCAGATTCCTCAATAATATTCAAAATAATAACATCCCAACTTGTAATATTGCAAGTTGTTATTGCAACTGAACTTCAAATATTACTGAAATGATCTTTGGTCAACCTGAACTCCCATCCAACTTGTCATGGCAGTCAAGGAAACTATTTACACTGCTCCATACAATGAAAGCAAGAGCAAAACCAGAGTCTATTCACCTTCATAAAAGGAGATTGCAAGACAGAGAAATAAAATATTTGATAAAATTACTCAATTGAGAAATTAAAAAAAAAACCACTATGATAACATAGTAACTCAAACAAAGGTTGCAAAAAAATGAACAATTCATAACATGTTCGCTTGATTCTTAGTGTAAACTAACAGGAATAGATGAAGGTACAAACCAAAGATGAACAAAACTGAATTGAAACAAATCTGTATAATGCACTCTAGGAACACAATAAATTTGTGAAAGAAAACATTTACATTGAGATCCATACAAAAATAGTTCTTGTGAACAAACTCTACTTTGTATAAACCAAAGTAAATAACTTAAACTTGTAATCAAGACATTACATTCTCAAGACATTACAACAAATCAAACAGGCCAGATATGGTAATCCCATGAAATTACTTTTTCAGATTTTAATAAAGACCTGCACAAGGATTTTGTAAAATTAACTGACATCAAGGTTTCAAGGGTCCAATTAGTTATAAATTAAATAACCTAATTAATGTTTTGCTGATAACAATGTTTTTTTTCTTCCTGATACTTGTTGTTGCAAGCAACAACAAGTAACAGCAATAATATTAACTACATCTGGCTTTTAAACAATAAAAACTAAACCACAAATTAGAGTCTGAAAAATGTCAGTATCCTAGATCAATTTGTCACTAGTTCGTGCTGTATAAATTGTTTCAACCTCTCAAGGTATTGACCATACAGTTCGACATCATTGTGACCTGCTCCTTCAACCCAAAGAGGATCCACAGTACGAGGGCATCGCTCATAAATGGCTAAGCCATGCGAGAAATCTATAACTTCATCTTCTGTCCCATGTATGACTAGCACAGGCGAAACAATTTTGGAGACCTTTTCAATGCTGCAAGAAGAAACAAGAAAATGTAAAACAGTAGTCAAGGCAACATTTCATGGTGTGATAAAATTTGTTACAAGTGTTTTCAAAGTAGACTGGAATTAGAAGTTGCTGTAACAATTAAACATTTTGTACAAAAAGGGCATAAGAAAACTTCGAGGATCGAGAATCGAGTTTTGAGTCAAGACTGTTAACTTACCTTTGAATGGTACTCTATATCACTTTTTGGGAAAATTTTCATTTGCAGGATTGAGGTAATTTAGTGGTTACAACAAAAGGTTTCCTCTTCATCAAGTTATTGAATTATTTACTAAATAATGTGTTGAAAACGAGGCGCGAATCAAAAAAAAAAAAACAATTACAGACTGATGTTTTTACTTGGCCAAAAAGAGAGGCAAAAAATCCTTCATTGTTATTAAAGAAGTTAACCTTGTCTAAATTACATTATATAAAAAAGGAGGAAGAAAAAAAAAGTACAGTTCTGTATAAGCATAACCAAGTGAGTGACCAATGTAAGTATTACATTGTATGTAAGAAGTTTAGTTAAAGTAGTTTTGTCTGTAAGAGTGACAATAAATGAAAAAAAGGAAACAAAATAAAAATTAAACATAACTTTTCTTAGTACCTATTTTTTCCTTCCAACAAGTTGGCACTTTTTCTTACCCTGTACAAGACATTTGTAGTTATTATCTTTGAGGATTACCCCACATTTTTTACGACTATTTTGCAGAATGCGAAAAAGGAGTTTAGTGAGTGAGCGCGAATTCACTTGCTTGGTCGGTGGCAGCCAATTCTAACCAAATGAATGGCCCAGAAGAGTAGTTAGCAATGATGAAGAAGTGAAGGATGATTTTCAACAGCAGCTATCTACACTGAGCTATCTACAGTACTGTAGGCAGGTTTCAGTAATAATAAACAGTTAATGGACAGATGAAGCCTCCTGACTGTTGTGGTGAGGTTAGAGTTGATTGCAGTTCGAATAAGCTTGTACTCATGTATATGTGTTACTTTGTCACAAGGTACAGAATGGAAATATCACAAGTTGTACATAAATCTGATGCAAGAACAGAGAAAGTTATCAAAAACCATTATTCCTGAATGACAGTGATTGTGAGAAAAACTACACTGTATCTGCCTATTTCAAGGCCTAAACCTGCGCCTTTGCAGTGATTTTTAAGTCATCAAGCAACACTTCACCCTTACGAATGGCTGCTTAAACCCATCAGGTAGTAGCACAACATTGTCACAATGTTTTCAAGTAGGTGACCTTATTTGATGGACATGGTTGATTTTGCAATAATTATTATTGTTTGTGAGGAATAACCCATCAGAGTAGCCTGCTGTGACCATAAAGTAGATGACGATTTTTGCTACAAGCCATTTGCTTTGGACAATTCTGACTGTCAGAAATGTCAAGCAGATCTCAAGGATGTCATCTTTTGACTTTGACACAAGTAAATTAGTTTTACCCATATAAAACATGTTTGATGTGAAAACTATTGTGAAGTAAAATCGTATATGGATTTTACAACAGGCATCCAAGTTCAAGAACCGAGAGAACAAGCAGTGTTTTGGCACTTCCACTTTTTTGCCAATAGGTATTTATGAACAAAAGAAAATGACAGCAGCTAACATTTAAGTAGTAATTGGTGGGGAAGTCACCACTGCACGATGACAGCAAGTAAGATTATGTATCTTGTGGCATTCTTTATACAGGGTTTTCAAAATGTTTTGCATAAGTACATGCAGATAACAAAGGAGTAGGCAGCTGGTGTTTTTTCCAGATGAATAGCAAGCAGAGTGGCTGACAAAGATCATATAAAATAAAAAACGCGATTATCATTTCAAGCTATTTCAAATTTGTGAAACCTGCTTTGTACTGAGGTAGATCATATCATACAGTAAGACCATGATAAAGCAAAGGGCCAATAGACAGACAAAATATATCCACCATAGTGACGACTTATTACATTGGGATTATTTTCCACATATTTTCCTATTAGCAAGGCAGAGGATGTTGTTTGTCATGCCAAGGGATTTTGCCATATACACTGTACTGATATCAAGGTCCATCAAATTGAGGTTCCACTTTAACCTGGGCTTCATTAAAAGATGGACCTTCTGTACCTTACATGCTGCATGTGGCTAACAAGATCACAGTGATAATTTGATTCTCTTCAATGGCCCATTTCTAAATGTCAGTCTTTTAACCTTGATTTTTTGGTTGCTCTTCACCCATACTTCAAAAACCAGTTTTTTAATGCATATAGATTACTCACAAATTTTTGACTACACCTGAAGAAACAATAGGAGACAAATGTACTTAATCCGTTTTTCCGTATTTAATTTTCATTTATCAAGATGATCGTTGATTTTAAGTAAAATTCTGACCATTTACTGTAGGTACAGATGTACTGTAGCAATCAACACCTTTTAACAGTTCAATTGTCAACAGAAAGCTGTCCCTCGCTTTGAAAACGTTGTTGAAATATCCGTTAATAACATGATCTTACAAAAACCTCCTAAGAGAAACCGGCTGAAATGAAAACCCTTAATTAACGATCGCATACTTCCCGTTGTCATGCAGTTCCTTTACAAAACATCACAGTGATTCGAAAACCCATTTTCAAAGTGTAAACTGGAAAATCAATTGTTGGGAAAAGACGGCTCAACGATTAGACACAAAAAAATCCTTACAATAAAAGAGCTGCTCAAGAAAACGTATTGGTTATCCTAATACAACAACTGCTGATTTATTTATATTCTTCTAATGTACAAGGAGAAATAAATTAATTCGATTGCAAACGATCGGGTGTTGGCCAGAATTTCAACAAAATATATTATTTATTTTTTCATAAGTTTGAAGTAGAATCAAATTTCTTCCGATGTTCACTGCTTCCTTGACATAATGTAAGATAAACCCATATGAATTGGCGAAGCTTGGGTGAAAGACTCCGTAAACAATAAACCTTGCAGAAAAAGAAAGCGAAGTCTAATTGTCGATATGTGCAAAATGAGAAAGAATAATTCTCCTTGATTTCAAACAAATCCTGACAAAATCGATTCCGTGTAGGTTATCCAAAACAGGAAATGCGTCGGGATTTTGATTTCATCTAGCTCATGTCTAAATTCAGTGAGTTGTAAGCACGTACGGTATTGGTCACGAACAGTATTTTCATAAACCTATAATTTCTACTCACCTTGGAAATGCGTCAAAACACCACGTTCTTTTGGTATCGGGAAAAGCCACTCTCATCCCAGATGTGAGAGGTGAATGAAGTATAATCCCCGCACATTCAAATCTTGATGCCAAATCTATTGTAGGAACAGTGCCTATACTTTGACCATAAACAATGATATTCTCGGGGCTGATTCCATAGCGCGTACGTAATGCTTGCCAAGCCGCGTCGATATCCGCGTAAAGATTCTTCTCTGAAGGTTTTCCTTGACTAACACCATATCCAGAATAGTCATAGGAGAATATATTACAGTTAATCCGCGTTCCAAGACCAACGTAAAAGCTTGACATTTGTCCAAGATCCACAGCATTCCCGTGGCTAAATAGTAGAGTGAAGCGAGCGTTCGGAGCACATCGAACGTACATACAACCGACTTGATTACCTTTGCTTGTTTTCGTCGTGAAAACTTCGATACAGTCTAACTCCTTCTGGCCATACTGCCACTCAGCTTTCTCCGTGAGATGAAGCCCGAAGCTTCCATCGCCCAAGTCTTGAAACGAATATGTCGGCTCGGGGGGAAGGAACGCTAACTTCGCGGCAATCCTGCCAGGGCAAGGCGGACAGCAAAACAGACAGCAAATCTCCGAAAACGAAAGGCCGTTCATCTGGAAGCCTTGGACGTCAAACCTAAAGCCAGAAAAAAGAGAAAAAGAGAAAATTCACTTGAATTTGTCTCAACGGCAACCCTCCATGTTCAACTTGGAAAATTAGGATTCGATTCCAGTTTTCTTCGAGTCGTTAATTTGCTTACATCACAAAAGCACCTGTCCCTGGAGACCATGACGTCATCCTTCGTCAGTGCTCACATACATGGCTCCTGCCAAAAATAGTAGAAAAAAACACTGGGTCAAAAAAAAAGAATTAATAATCGTCGAGAGAATTCGAGGTCTTCAACCAAACAACTGCGAACACGAAGAAACAAGAAAAATATATTGAAAAACTGTCCTCGACGATGTGTAACTTGATGATGATGACTTGGAAAATTAAATTCAGGAAGTCACCGGGAGACATAAATGTATCAGGTGACATTTTTCTAATGTCACCATCATTCTTTCAATCGTCATAGTCCCTTGCACGAACTTAAAAAAGAAATGCACGATGGGGGAATTTATGAAAAAAACCTCACTTAAATTATTCAGGCAAGTCGGTGATCACTTGACTTGAGATTCATATTAGAGTTTTATTCATTTTACCAGCTTTATATCTTCAATTTTTATTGTAGTGAAATAAGAGAAATTAAGCAGTTTCAAATAATTTCTCTTCTATCATTCCATGTTTGTATCTGCAGTGTCAGCGTTCATTATACTCCTTTGAATGATACGTTTTGGCCCTCCATTTACAAGCAAAGGTGACAGTTGTTGTTTAAGCAATATAAATTGCGTCTTCCAAAAAACAAACAAAAATAAATAAATAAATAAATAATAAGCATTTCGCCTCAGAAGATGTTTTCCCGTTTGCCCGGCAAGAAGATACATTGACTAAATTAACAATACATATATTGAGGCAAACGTTTCCTTGTCCATCGGCGCCTTTGCAAAATAAACCAATGCGAAGATAACAAAGCTCTAGCAAGCTGTAACATTTTTAGCTCGTAATTTTATTGAGCTGATTCAGCTGGAAGTAGATGATACGAGAGAGAAATGGTGCAATGGCAGCCGAGAGGGCCTAGGGAGGGTGGCAAAGGATTTATGCTAACAGGAGCCCATTACTAGGAGTATGCAATAAGCTTATGTCACAGCATTTTTTCAGACTGTTCTACTTTTAGATTTCTTTTCCCGCGAAATAGATGAGTTTTGGTCTACATGAGCGCGCATCGGGTGAGGAAAAAATGACGATTTTTCTCTTTAATCTTCCGATTAAACGATGAAGTCAATTAAAATGTAAGTGCGTGTTTGTGTTTGGTCACTTAGCTTCCCGTGGGGGTCTCAATTCACAGTAAATTGAAAATAAAAATAGATCGGTCGGTGGAAACAGGTTAGTCGACACGCTCCAAGTGATGGGTTCCTGTGCGTTACCATTGTTAAAGCAGCTAAAAGCATATGTGAACTGATGCTCTAACTTTTTTGTTAAATTTGATCACCACCCCAGCCCCACATTCTCCTTGCTACCCTTAGCGAAATGGTCTATTTCTTGCTAAATTTGTGACGGCGAACCTTGACCGGTGACCGGGCACTGCTATGCTTGGTATGGAACTTCAGGTTGTGTTTTCAAAAGTTTGACATGTGCTATGGCGACTGCATTTAAGTCCTGTTTTTTATATGCAACATCACTTAAAAATCCAAATAGTTTTGCTTTCCTCCTAGGCGAAAATAAAGTCGGTGCTCGGAGAAGACTGGTGCTTAATTCATTTCCAGTCTCTAACAGGGGAGCAACATGGCGGAGCTATGAAGCTCTTAATTTGGCTTTTTGTCCTTTTTCCTTTGCCTATCTGTGTTCATACCCATTAGCTTTTTCTAATATTAAGATAGAAATACCCCGAGATGCCAACTGTAGTGCTCCTTGATGTTTCACTTTCCATGCTACGGCGTATACAAACACCAGAAGATGACTTTGTCGAGCGCCGCCATCTTGCGATCCGCGGTCTTCATACTTTCTTTGACTATTTGTCTAGCAAGTTCAAGTTAGAATTTTCGGCCTTGCTGGCTTTTTCCTCGCTGTGGGAGATCGTGGTACCGTTCACCAGAGATTACCAGGCACTGAAACAAGGCTGCATAACTGTTGACGTTTACGACAAGACGAGCTTTGAAAATGGCTTCAGTGGTGTTGTTGGTCATGTTATCGAAGAGTGGGGCACATCTGTACCATGTCAAGTGATATTAGTCACCGATGGCCGTACGGGATCAGGGCAGGGCTCGCTAAGGGATCTTCTGGAAGGAAAAAGGAAGGAAAATTCTGATCAACCGTCTCCGTTTCCTATACCGTTTCCCTGCAAAATACACGTTGTTTGTATTGCGACTGCGAATGAAATAGGAGGGGACCTGATGTGGTTTCAAAGACTGTGTGATTCAACTAGTGCTGCAGGCAGTGTTTATGTCCCCGACATGCCTCTTACTGTTCAATCGGTTCAGAATGTGTTCACACGCTTGGCACAGACTCACTACATAAACTATGAAGGAACTCTTTCTTGTGGCCATTTACAATCCAAAATAACACTTTCCCCACCACCTGACTTAACAAGCATGCTTGAAGTATCTAAGAGGGCCAAAGGACAAGAGAAGATAAGGAGGCTGCCAAATGAGCTGGCTATATGTGGTTTTCTTGATGTAGCAGATGTTGGAAGTCCGCCCCACATTTCTAGGCATTTGGTTATACCATTTGCCTCGTCATCAGGGGATAGTAAAGATAATGAGGGAGGTAAAGAGACTGCCAAAGACAGCGAAGAGGATGGTAAAACACCATCCTTCTGTGTGCTCTTACATGGAAGTCTCAAAGTAGAGAAAATGGTGGCTATTGTCACATTAGAGTGAGTATATCAAATACTGAAGATAATACAGCCAACTTCAATGTTGGTGGTTTACCGAACACTTACATGACTCGAGAAACTCACATGCATGGCAAAAGAGTGGTCTTTTTACCAGCATAAGTGACCACCCAAAATGTCAAGCCTATGGGGCTGCATACAGGAGGTGGTCGCATACAAGAACCTAGACGATATTGGGTCAAAATGTAGATTCATTAGCATATGGTAACTGCGGAGACATACCCAATATTTACTCGTAAGAAGAAAAGTCAAGAAAAGTCAATGTTGAGAAAAAAATAAAATATGGTACATCTTACAAAGAGATTTCCATCCAAGAACGTGATGTTGTAATACCTTGTTATCCAATTTCTGCACAATAATCTGTCCAGTGATTGCTTATAGGAGGTTAAAAAACAAAAGAAAATTTAAAACTTTTAGCTCTAAAAAGTGGTTGTGGTCACATACAAGATGTGGTTGCTTACAAGAGATTTTAAATAGTGATTTGAAACGTTTGGTATTTTGGAAGACTGGTTGATAAGGAAAAGTGATATCAACCAGATCTTCAACTGTATATTATTCTTAAAACAATTGTTTTTTATTTGTTAAAAGAAGAGCAAAGTATGAGCTCTCTGTCATCTTGCAAAAAACACCAAATGGATCTTGTACAATTAAATTTGTATCTTACTTGAAACATGAACATTGCTTTCATTGCACTTCTATCTGCAATGCATACAAACCAGTCCTGATATTTAAGTTTTATGGCATTTCCGAGAAGAAATATTATTTGTTCTTTGGTTTTAATGATATTAATTTTTTATTTCTTCTCTAGCACAGACTGGTTTGGAATGTTGCACTCTTGGGCAGACAGCAAAAAGAAATCTAACCTTGTACTAACCACATTCTGCCCAGGAGAGAATATTTCTTGGCTTGGCAACATTCAGAAACTAGGCCCTGCAGCAGAGCTGGATCTGAATCCATATCAAACAGGAGACAATGAGGAGAGTGAGACCACACCTTTTCCAGTGATGCCAAGTCAGAGGAGAAGTTATAATTCACAGGCCAATGTTGTTTGGATCAAACCCAGTGGGTTGCAGGTAATTATTTAACAGTGAGGGTTTAGTAAAGCATATTTGAATTGATAGCTTTGCATGGAGATTAATTAAGAGAATATTGACCATTTAAAAATTGTTGAACAAGCACGCTTTGGATATGAGATGGTAGACAACCAATGAGGTGCATAGCATCTAGTTGGCTATAATCATCTGTAACTCATTAATAATTCATTAAGTTAGACAAAGAAAATGAAGACCGTAATCATGTTTAAATATCTGATCTTAATTCCCATAGATTTTTGTGATTCAATGATCCAGTCTTTAATAATGGCATGAATACATGATGATGTACTTGTCCATCACATTCATTATACATGTCACACGTCTCCCTGTCTCTTACATGTATTGACTTCTCATCTGATTCTGATTGTAGTCTGATGTTCAAAAGCTGTTGCGATATGCTAAGAGGCTTCCAGATAAACAAGGGCAGTTTTACAAGGTTGGTGAAATCAAGTCTCAAATGAATGCGTTTTTAACCCATTTACTCCTGTCCTGACCGTAACTGACTCTGGCAAGTGTTGGCCTTTGTCTTTGTTCCAATTCTGACATCAACACCTTTGACCAAAATTGGTGTCACCTATACTCAAATTCTGTAGGAGGAAAATCTCTCTCCAATGATACCCAGGTCAGAGTGATTGACTCAATGGACCTGAGATATGTACGAAAATGCTCAGGAACTCGAGTTAAAAACTCACAGCAAAATTTTCTGAGACTACACTTAGCTACTTCATGGTAAAAATTGCCAGTCTCGATGATGCTTTTTCAGAAATGTTTAGACTAGAAGCAAGCCTGGTAGAAGGTCAGTCACCGACAAAAAGATAAGAAAAGTAGAAAAGGTAAAGGCAAAGGCAAAGAAGAGAAACTGAAAAGCCTAAAGACATGCAGTATGTCACCTTCTTGTCGAAACCAAAATTCTCTTTGATTGCTGGGCATGCCCAAGCAAAATGTTGTAAAACGCAATGCTAGTAGAAAGGCCATGCTGTCATGTTGCAGATGCCTTTTTTAGTAAATTGAAGCTAATTTGGCCAATTTGCAGGCTGAAAATCTCCTTGTCCAAAAAATGCATTTTTAGCAAAAAGCTCCAGGAGTCAATGGCTTAAGCTCTAAAAATTTCTCATGACCTTATAAAAACTATTTGATTTTACAAGGCCTTTTCTAGTTTTGTTAAAGAGTGAATATTTATCAAACTGTACAAACTTTCTCCAAGAGCCTCTAGACCCAACACACCCCCACACACTAAATGGTAAAAGTTAAAGTTAGCTACTAGGCCAAAACACAAACATGAACAGGAACAGGCTAAAAAGACAACTGTAATTGCCGATCTCTTAGTGCTCTGAATGTTGTAACACATACCCTTCTCTGGTATGTCTGGTGGCAATTTTGTTTTAGTTAATTAATTTGCCTTTGTTTATTGTTTTTTCAGGAATTGAATAGACTACGCCGTGCTGCCTTGTGTTACAGTTACTTGGGTCTGCTGGATGTATTGGCAAGCATGTTAGACAAAGAATGTCACAAGGCCACTGCTGAGGTGGCCCGTCAGTTACAGCATGCTTCTGGAAGCCTAAGGGCTTCTCCAACTTTAGATTTAAACAAGCCTATTACTCCAATCCAAGATTAGCACTTAGCATCATGGTTGAAGTTAATCAACACAAATCTCTATCTTACTTTGTCGGAATCGACTTTCTTTGAAAAGAGGTTGAGCTGAACAGTTTCATACTGAAAAAATAACCAAGAACCTGAGCTTTGTTTAATCTAGTAACAATCTGTCTTGGATGGACTGAATATATTACCAGCCACTGTGCAGTTTTCCCAAGAGTAATTTTAGGGCACATTGTTACTTGTGTGTTCAAGGACAATAATTCTTGAAACAGAGTGACAACCAATCTTACATGCTACATAGCTCATACACCTGAATCACTGTCAACGTTCTTGCAAGAGATTAATTGAGCACTCGAATTGGAATAGGCTGGAGGAAAGTGTTCACAAATGCAAGGAAAGAATTGGGCATTCATTATGTAATGAATATGCACATGAATGCATTAAGAGATCATACTGAAAAACTTATAGAGATTAAGGGACTTAATGCAAACTAGAGCAATGGCAAGGAATATACTGTTAAGTTATGCAATTATTATAGCTTTTTACATGCATTATCGATTTTTGAAGATTTTTAATCCATCTAGAAATGACCAAAGATTCTATGTAGACTGAAGAACATGGTGAATCTTCCTTGTTGTTTCTGGGTTACATACGTGAAGTATTTACAACCTAATGAGCTTTACAACAAGAGAGAGTTCTGACACCAGTAGACACACCTAATAGATTTAGACACTTAAAGAGATTCAGGAGTTAATCATGAATTCACGTTTATTTTTTTTATTAACAGTGTTGCCAGCAGTGCTGTTGTAGAGGGCACCAGCTAAATTTCCCTTTTACATCCCTTCTAATCCAGAAGCATACCCATACATACAAAAGACTCCAATTTGATGAGAAATAAAAGGCATTCTTTCATTCTGGTTCCTTTAAGTAAGTGAAACCATCTCCTTCCCTTGAGCAGATTTCGGTCACAGTGGCTAATAGAGATAACATGCACAAATTCTGCCTTGTCAATCAAGATTCGATTGACATTACACCAGTTTCCTTAAAAATGTTAACACTATACAATTTCTGCACATTTTGGAACACAACATTAATGCCACTCCAATCATGACCAACCCTGGTCTGAACAAAAATTCAGTCAGCCATTTTCTTATTAAAAGAGCCACTAAATACAGCCACCTGTTAATATGGCTGGCCAAATTTTGTGGCTCATGGGTGACTGAATTATCACTGTAATTATATGTATATAATAATGTTAAGACAGTACTTACTGGTTAAAAAAATAAACATGTATTTCATCTAACACACTACCTCTTGTTTTTGTTCTACACTGCTGATTATTAATTTGTATTTAGGAACACGAGGAATTATTATTTTCACTAGCCTATAACACATGGTCTTGTCTTCAGCTGCCTTTAAATTTCTGTCAAGTGTACCTATTTTCACTAAGCCTACTTCAGGCTCTCAGTAGTTGGGGATTTGCCAAAAAAAGGGCAAGCGAGAGATTTAACAAGGGACGAAGGGAGAGAGAGAGACTGTAAGAAGTTAGTCCTCCCTCACTTTTTCTCTCACTATACCTCTTTTTTTCACTCATCCCCAACTGCCGAGAGGCTGTAACAGGCTAATCGTCACTAAGAATGCTATCAGAATAAGGAATAGTTTAAACTTTAAATTCAAATTTAATAATAAGTTAAATTGTTCCTATGTATCATTATGATAGCCTTTAATAAGAGTGTTACAACCATTTTCATAGATTTTTCGACATGACAGTATAAATTATGGCCACTGAAGTTTTCCTTTTACTAATGAGAATAACGTTAGCGAAGCACTACAGGTACACTCTTTAACCAAACTTGATTCCTTGGGCAAGGGGAAGCTCTTTACTGAAGTTTATGGTGCTGAGGACAGAAACAATAAGTACTATTAGTTGCAAAGAGAGCAATACACCTCCCTTGAGGGTTTAAGTTGTTTTGGTGTAAAAATTAATATTGAATGAGATATGGCTTTACACAAGGATCAAAATTTCTTTGTGCAAAACAAAATATCGAGTTTTTGTCACACAGATGTAGTATATTACTGATAATTACCAGGCTCCAATTTTTTGAAACAGTTACTATTAATTGATCCCAGATGTCTGTTAAAATGTTTCAGGCCATCGCATGCACTGTTGGTTTCAATCATGGATTCAAAAAAGTGATCATGTGATGACATTGTGTGACGAGTACATCTCTGTCATCAGGAAGGTTGCTTCACAGTTTGTTTACAAGTTTGTTGATTTTCGCACACTTTCTTGCACAATACAATCCTATACATGTTACAGAGAAGAGCTCAACAGATGCAAAATCCATCACATGGATACTATTTGCCTTTTGCTTGCAACTTTTGAGGAATTTGCAATGATCACAATGATCACTTTTCAATCTGCCGCTGAAACTAACAGCACCTGAAATGGCCTAAAAATGCCATAAAATTTTCAACTGACATCATTAGCTAACATCAAGAGACCATGAGGTACAATATTGGAACATTTAGCTAAAGTAAAACTGCTGAAATAAGTCTCTGGAATAATTTTTTTTACCAGGTTGACCGCCTCATGTAAGCTTTCCAAGCATCACTTCCAGATTCCCGTCCTCCCCCAGTGTGTTTCTCACCACCTGAAAAAGAACATTTGTCAACAAGACACATTAACATAATTATTAGACTTACACATGTACATATTATTATAAGACTTAAATGTAAGACCTTGTTGCCTTGGTAAAAGAAACAAAGTTTGAAACCATTTCCAAATGTTGTTTTCTGTACAACGAAAAGCTATAACATTGATTTGACTTGTATGAATTTTCCCATGAAAGTCTTCCAGGTGATTTTTTTTTGCCCTGAAGAAGTTGAAAGTGCAAGAAATGTCAGAGTTGCACCATACAAAAACCTAATGAATACCTCATTTGCATTCATAAAAGACTGTGGTATACTCCAAAACCTATCTTGTCATTCACTCTAACTCACTGTACTTACCAAATGCACCTCCAATCTCTGCTCCACTAGTTGGAATGTTGACATTTACAATCCCACAGTCAGATCCTAAGGGACTGGTTAAAACACAATAAGAAAAGCATTATTTCGCAATCATTTCATCAGGTATACCACTTTCACCAGCACTTCAAAGGCTTGCAGGCAAGGCCACTAACTTATGAGAAAAACTTAGACCAGTGCCTGACTTTTTACTTTAGAACACCTGAATCCTGATCTGTCATGTAACTTACATCCAGCTATCAATAGGGGTGGAGATTCATACGACCTAGCATATACAGCCATCTTCAGAAAGGTTACCCTGTACAACCCCAAAATGCTTAAGGGTATTTTGGGTACGGGTTCTTTGATTGAAGTACAAAGTGTTTTCATGCAAAGTAAAGATAACACATATATGCAATAAAACATTTTCCTTCTACAGCACTGAAACACTGTGGACTTTCATCAAGCTAATTTAACACCACCCATAACACTCTTCACCACTAGATGCATAAATGGGTAGGACAATCTTTCTAGAAACAGCTGTTAGGGTTCGCGTGTACACAATTAAAAATGTAAGCCCTTGAGCCGGTCCACACTGCTTTGGAAGGTAAGGCTAAACAGCAGTAAATAATGCATATACACCCATCTTTGAAACTAAAGTAAATTAATTACACTATACATTACCCCATCCAGTTAAACACTTTGGAGATGTCCTTTGTGAAAATGCTGCTGGAGAGTCCTTGTTTAACTTCGTTATTGTAGCTGACAGCCTCTTCAAAGCTCTGAAAGTTTAGCACCAGAAAAATTAGCACCAAGGGAAGGCTAAAATTTTAACTTAATTCAGAATGAGGGCCAAGCTCAAGCTCTTTTAACTAGTTCATTTCTTGTAATCAGTTTGGCCAAATGTGCAAAACTTTTAAAGCCTTGAATGAAGCCTACATACATACATACATACATAAAACTTTATTTATCCTCGAATTTAGTATAGCTAAGACAAGCTAGTTTCTCCGAGAAACAAGTGAAGTATATATTAAGCCTTTGTATTAAGCCTCAGTTTATCTAACACATGGTAATGGTATTCTACAAACAAGCTTTCCTATCAAAGGCTCACTTACAGTACTTCCAGTTAAAATTCATATTTATTTGTTTAAATTAATCAAATCATAATACCTTGCATTTGAGCACATAGAGGACTGGTACAAAGGATTCCCTATGCACAACCTCTGCATCATGAGCAAGACCGGTAACAATTGTAGGCTCCACATAGAAGCCAGGCCTGTCTAGTACCTACAGAATCAAAAGGTCATAGTTTGAAACTTCAATAACAATATTTTGAGAGGAAGCCACGTCAGCCTTAGATGGTTTTTATGCAGATCCTCCATTCTGATTGGATTGGAATTTCAAGGTGTTGGTTCTTGTGAGGGAGAAAAACCAGTTGGAAATACCTGGAGAAAAACCCTTGGATCAGCAACAAACCCAACCCACATACTGAATATAAGGCAGTGGCTAGAATAGAATCTGGGACAATAGCTTGGTGGGGGGCATTATGAGTTGCTGCTCCCCTGATTGGGAGGCTAAATTGTTACCATGGTAACTAAACTTACCTTTCCACCACATTCAATGTTTCCTCCCTGTATCAAAACAAACAAACACAACCACAAAATTAATATTTATTGTTAAAATAAAAGTAAGTTAACTTTTTATAAACTGTGGAATATTCTGCTAAGAAAGATCTTTCACGTGACAATCAGCAGAATGTTATCTAATTCTGGGCCAACATTTTATCAACAGACTAAGGTATAATTATGACCTACAACTGACAAAGCTATTACACATACACTACATCAGTTGACTTTGCTAAGGGAGGAACAAAGAAAAACAAACATTCAAGCTCTACTTGACCCGTCATATCCTTTTACAAATTTGTGTTACAGCAGGGGGTATGGAATGGGTATACATTTATTAATCTAATTATATCTAAAAACCACACAGTCAATCATTATCATTACTTCATGCACAAACCTGTTTCTGGGCATCATCAACAGCTGTCTTGAAAATATCAACTGCCATTTCAGAGTGGACTGGACCATAAAGAGTGTCCGCTGTGTATTGGACAGAAACTAGTTTGACTTTTTAACTTTTGGGGGATTGCTTCTAGCCTCTCAGGGGTCATTACATATTGACTGTTCATAGCTAAAAATTATAAGACTGATTCACCTTACTATCATTGTCTTAACACATGTAAGTGTGGCAAATATATACAAATTGCACATCAATCAGAAAGAAAACAAGATTTGGATAAACATAAAGAGATTTTGGTTCACAGTGATGTTGTTGAAACAAACGAATAAACATCTGATCTAACTTGAATACTTTGCATTCTTTAATAAATAAATCTTAGAGTGTTAAATCTCAATAAATGTCTTAGAATGTCACTAGTATGTTTTGGCAACATCTGATCAAATCTATGAATTTCTGTTTCTACAGCTCTGGGGTCATCAGAATGGAACTAAATAGTTTTAATTTTGGAAATTAAAATTATAAATTTACGTGAATAAAGAATGAGCTGTTTCTGAGTTCTCTTTTGCCTCTGTTTCAAGATGAGTCTTTTGCAATCCAATGTTACACGATAAAACCCCAGTTTTTGGTGCTTGGCCTTACCTTCCAGAGGATCTCCTATTCTGACTTGACCATAAGCTTTCTTTAAACGTTCCACCACCTCATCATGGATATCTTCGTGCACAGTCTGCAATCATCATCAAAGAGATTGCATGATTTAAGAATTACACTTTTTATTCTCACAAGCAATGATTTTTATTATTATTATTATGAATATTATTATTATTGCAGTTTTAATTATTATTATAAATATTATTATTATTGTTTTAATTATTATTATTATTATTATTATTATTATCTTAATAACATTAATCTGTACTATGTACTGCACAGATATGCCATAAGCTGACAGACAACATAGGATAAATTATTTTAATTAATTATCTGATATGATTATCAGTCTCACTTGAAAATTTACAGGATTCCAATCTTGTAACTTTTATATATAAACATTTCAGTTGGCAAAAGCTGATGAAAAAAGTTACCAGTCTTCGTGTCGTGGTACATCTCTGACCAGCAGTCCCAACTGATGCAAACAGCACTGATGGAATGGCAAGATCTAAATCTGCATCATTCATAACTTAGAAAAGAAAAATAAAATACCAAGCAGTTAGAAACAGTTGCGAGCCTGATTTTCAACATTACTAAAGTTCTATATGGTATAGTTGAGTGGAGGTCCAGTGGCCTCATTGTTAGTGTGCTTGCCTACGGATAGAGCAGTCTGGGTTCAAAAGCCCTGGCCTGAAGAGTTAATTAAAACAGCTTACCAATAATGGCATTGTTTCCCCCAAGTTCCAAGATTTTCTTCCCTGTAAAGTTTAAGGTAAAAATTATTATTAGACAGATTAGTCTCCAACCTTAAACCTTAGTTTACATCTATTAAACTAAAAGCTTTTTCTGTCAGCAACTCACCAAATCTGTTTTGCACAGTTGTGCCAACCTTCTGTCCAACCTACAAGTGCAATGCACATCAAACTTAAAGCATGTCACTCACATACACACACTATTAGGAAGGAAACTTATTAAGAACAGGGTTTCTCTCACACTGAAATGCATTTTTTGTCTGCCACACAACAATGCAACAGCACTTTAAACTGATATCCTGACTAGGACCCAGGGTCCCCCGTTCAGTGTGAGAGAACTTCATTTCTTGCCTCTTTCGCAAGCTCAGCCGGCAAGAAAACTATTTCTTAAATAACAATCGCCAGTTAATTCTTTGCTACATTGTACAAAATGTAGTTCCAATAAATTATTGTCGTGATTGGGATTATTTGATATTGGGAGTCTGCCCTGTAAGGAAACAGTGATCCCTTGACTAGCCTTTTTTTGGCTAACACTTCTTGACAAATTGATGTTCACTGAACAAAATGGCAGTATCTTATTCCTGGCCTAATTTCTCTACCAGAAATATTGCATATGTAAGTACCTGGGATGCAACAAGGATATAAAACTGTATATACATGCACAAATGATCTGGACACAGATTATACATGTATCAGTGGGATTGTGATTACTGACCACTACTCAATTCTCATGGTTACTAGTAAGAGCTGTACATCGTTGTACATAAAATAATCTGTAATGTTGATGGTCATAATGAATGCAGTGCATTATAGACATTTTACCGGTGTGCTGCCAGTGAAAGACACCAGGTCAACTCTGTCATCTTCAGACATAGCTTGACTGCAAATAGAGTTCTCATTTAGATAAACAGGCTACTAATAACAAAAAAATATAAAAAGCAAAGTAAATATTATCTAATGACACATTAGAAAAGCACAATAAATATTAGAAGTTAACCATATTGCAGATATATAGTCATGTATATGTTACAGGTCAAAATTAAATTCCTTTGTCTCTTAACCCTACTTATTCATTGATTATGAATAATTAGGGTTAGAAGACAAAGGAAATTGAGAATCAAACCAGGTTGAAATAATTTTTACCTGAATTTAATTTTGACCTGTAACATATTATACGCAGGATATATAAGGATTTGCAAAAATAAGACCTGGAAAAAACATGAGCCAACATGAGCTTCATAAGCAGTCCTAAGAGATCTTACTTCTAAAAAGAGAAAATTTAAGTTTCTGCGATATAGTTATTATGGAACAACATTTTAAATGTCAAAGCAAATCAGGATGCCAAAAAACTAGCTTGATCCTGCAAAAAATGAAAATTGGCCCAAAGAGTGATGTAAGCCCTTTTGCGCAAAATCCTTTAACCCTTTACCTCCCAAGAGTGCCATATGGCACTATAAGACCCACTGCTTTTTAAAAAATTGCAACTTTCTCAATGGCGCGAACTTTGCCTTATCTATCAGTTGTGAGCATTGCCTAGGAG
>Ga0126337_10000015_pt1 | contig 48197 bp, 29 predicted proteins | sample DipCmetagenome_FD_92527 | JGI IMG/M metagenome (GOLD analysis project Ga0126337, IMG submission 92527) | Coral microbial communities from La Bocana,Puerto Morelos, Mexico - Diploria C A metagenome | ecosystem: Host-associated > Invertebrates > Cnidaria > Coral | place: La Bocana,Puerto Morelos...
ACGCCATGGAAATGTACAAAGAATTATAACGCACGTGCACAGCCATTGTTTTGCTCATTAGACCTTTTGTTTGGTGCCGTTCTCGTTGCCGTCGTCGTCGTGGTTTGCTTAAGCTCCCTAATATTGTGTTTCATAATTACTAAATTGTCCCAAACGCGAATCTTATGGGAATTATGTAAATTTGTAAATTAACCTTTCGTGTCTACAGGCATTGTTTAGCGAGAAAAGGGATCGCAACCGAATTGTTGGTACAATCCTGTGGTTTTGTTTGCGGAACTCTCTAAACGCAGCAAAGAAAATGTCACGTACATGAAGAAGAAAGCTGTCTTATTAAACCCGCTTACATTTCTTGTATAAAAAATCGATGACAGTTTGCGCGGATCGATCGAAAATCATTAGAAGAAGAAATAATTTTGTATACCTTGGAGACTGAGTTAAGTAGGAAAGCGTATCTCCCAGTCGATCGACGCTCAAATCTTCGGTTTTTCCGGCTGGAATAGTCAAAATGCTTCGACCTTTTCGGTCACGGCCCCCTGGTTTACCAACACACACAAAATTAGTTTAATGAATCGATTTTAAATATATAAACAACTTTTTTTGCAAACAAAACTACAACAACTTTAACTGCCTAATGAGACTCAAATACGGCAAACATCAATCTAACTGCAAGAGACTGAATAAAGTCAAAGTTTTTAGACACAACTAGTGAAATAAATATCACATGTGTGGTGGAATGCACCGATGCATGTTTTCAGCGAGTTATAAATCATAGTTTAGAGCTCTCGAGAATTTGCATCTAATCAAACCTAGCATTCCTACACTAAAACCACTGTCTTAATAATAAATCCAGAATTCCTGTACCTGAAGTAAAAGCAAGCTTGGCTCGCAACGTGGGTTCTATTTCAGAAGTTCGAATCACTCGTCCGGCTGCAAAGAAAACGAAAGAAACCATTGAGCATTCTACTACAGAAATGGTCCCTTAACTCTCACATTAGTGACTCTTAAATCAGTCCTTGCATTTACTCACGCCTATAAGAGCCACGTAAGTCTGGAGAGGAAGCATACTCTGGACGATAACTTCTTGTAGCGAACGACAAATCCTCGAAGCCTGATTGTCTCGCAAGTTCTTCTCTCGCTTTCTGCGAGGCCATTTTGGGCCTTGTTTATACTCCAAACGCAGCGAGAATTAAAAGATATGGATCAAATTGCCCCGGGGGTGACCAAATGTCAGTAAATTATCCTCCAGGACTTCTCTTCATTGGCTGAAGTTAGGCTAAGCCCGCAAAATGTGTTTGAATCCAGTACAGCGTGACCAGCTAGAACAGTTCCTGAGTTCCGTTGTTTGCAATACTCGCGCACAAATTATATCGCGGGTCGGTTTCGCTCAAAATTTCTCCAGGCTTGGGCGGGCAATTACAAAGGATTTTGGAAATCCACATTCACGAGTCTGCTGTCATCTGCTCTTTGTCTTCTTTCCCCTTGAAACAGCGTCATAAAGAGCATGTGCTATAATTAACTTTGGCAGCGATAATACCTCAGAATTATTTGAGCGCTGACCCGCTCACACTCTGCATAAATAACGAAGAATTCAAATACCTCAAGCCACCCCGAGTAAAGTTCAGGAACATGTAAATGTCTAAATAAAGCTGTCCAAAAGAGAAAAGAGCTAAACAGAGAGCGAAATGTTACTTATACAAAATTAAAAAATTCGAGTATATTGTCTGAAAGGATTTAGAAGTCATTACGGTGGATTACAAGAAACTCCACAGAGTGGGGGCTAGTAAGGAATTTGGTTTCAGTAAAAATGACAAATATTTGGCACGACTTGACACATTGGATACTCCCGAATGCTTATTGGTTAATTGCCGTCTAACGGTACACAGAAAAGATATTGATTAAGCGTTAAAATATTATCTCGGGTAACGCCGATGTCTCCGAGTTACGAATACGTATGTTTTCCTGCATGATTTCTAAAGAAAGAGAATTGAAAAACCTAATTGGTTGAATAATTCGGCCTTTCAGCCTTTCAGGTTATGTGCTTTGCCCTTGCATTTGCGGAGCTCAATAAAGAGCATGGTACCTATAATTTTCACAACTTACGGGTCCCTCTTTCATATTACTGTGCGTTGCACTTGGGACTATAGTAAAACCCCTAAACCCTAGATTTCAGAAGCCCGCCTACGCTGATTCCTTCGATTCCTCACGCAAGTTTTCCATTTTGACGAAAGATTGCGTGACAAGCTTGTCGTGATTCATGTAGTTAGAAGAGCCTGGGACCCATAACAAAATGTAAGCCCGTGCGTTTTAAAGTAACGTTGTAGTGAAAACTGAAAACACGATTCACACGGGTTAAAACTCGAAAACTCGCATTAAATCGTGCTTTACTTTCTTTCATTATTTATTCAAGAAGTGAAGAGATTCTTTACATGACTTGCACTTTAAAGCCTTAAAGCCGAGTTATCTGAGTACGCCTAACCAGAGATTCCCTACTTATTAACGGAAGACATTCTTAAACATTTCGGCATCTTGTTTACATATTGTATTATTTCCTCTGTTTGGAAATTTCGTACCAAATCATTGCAATGCTTATAATAACTAGCTGATAATAAGCTTGGATAAAATTAATTATCTATAACAAAGACTGGGATAGTTTTGGATCTGCAATCCCGAAAACAATATTTATATTTATTATACGACTAGCTCCGTGAGCGGGCAAGATGAACGCATCTCGCGCTGTGATTGGCTACCCGAGCGGGCAAGATGGAGCTATCTTGCCCGCTCGGGATACGGGCTTTGTCCCGCAAGGAAATTTTATCATGTTTTGGTGTTTTATCCTATATAATAAATACTTTATTGACAAAGCTTGTTCGGTCAAGATGGCTGGATATTGGCCTCGTTCTTTTTATGGACCTCGACTTCGTCTCGGTCCATAAACTTGGCCAATATCCAGCCATCTTGACCTCACGCTTGGTCAATAACCCATACAGCGTCAGGGGATGACTACATCGGTTGTGCAATTACTTTCTCTCCATATATCGGCTAATATTTCCTGTATTTATCACATGCCACCTTGAAGGTGTTTAATATTCAGCTGTCATTATGACTTGGACTTTCTTAGTACACTGTAAAAGGACGTAACGACTACGATAATTTTGAGTTTTCAAATGGCGACCGACCTTGTTGCAGACGCACTGGTGTGTTCTGTCGATTCTTGCGTGACGAGATATAACTCAAATGTACGATTAAAGCTTAGGCTAGCAAGTACCTAATTGCCCAAACAGTTAACAAATATTTATTCTGTTGCGTATCCACGCTATTTAATATTTTGTCATAATGAAAGTTGCCGAGCTAGGTTAGAGCTGGAAAATCCAAGTACAACGGAAAAGTTTCCCGGTGCATAAAGAGCAAAATTACTTTGTGAAATCCTTAAGTCTGAAATCAGAGACTTAACAAAATCTTGCATATAGTAACTAAGTTAATCTAAATACTACAAATTGATCAGTTTATCATTTTATCTGAAGATCAATACCTGGACATGAATAGTACTGAAATTCTAATAGCCTAGATACACAGAAAATTTGTTAATCACCGATTGATTCCTCATTGACTGCCACAAAAGAAAATCAAAGGTAATGTCCTAGAAAAACTACAGAGCAATCGGTATACGAGAAAAAAGTGGTTCCAAACGCGGGAAAACCAGTTTAACCTTGGTAACCTTTTTGTTTTCTCCTATAAGGAATTCTCTAGGAGAAAAAGGCATTCCTGCTTTGATTGATCAGGGTGCTCTGTTAATTTTAGCTATATAGACAGCTTTAATAATAAATGATCTCTTCAATTATTTTCGTAACGCGGAAGCAAAACATCAGGTGACCAAAGGAAAATGTATTAAAATTGTTCACTGTATCGTTTATGCTATGTTAATTAGTTTCAGTCCCGCGCACAGATAAGGAACTCTTCTTGGAAGAGATTTGAGCTGTGTTTGGCTGGTCGGCGTTGCAGTCTGTATTGCTGTAGTCTTTCTGACATGAGGAAACTGGCTGGTGTACACTCAAACAATCATTAAACTGTGCTTAACCTGGAACTTTGGCGAGATTTTTTACGACTGAGTTTAGTACGTTTATGCCCTATACCTGAGACCACGACATGGTGCGCGCGTTTCTTTGATCGAGATTTTTTTGGCGCTTTTTTCTCACCATGAGAAATCACTGCTCTCATCTGCCCCGGTTGCATGACGGGCGTCATTGGCGAAATGTTAGGTGCGCCTGCTTGCATTTGCATGGGCATCATACTGCTGACCTGGGGGAACGGCGTCTGCGGCATCATACTGTTCACTTGTGTAGTCACACTGGGCTGGTAATTGAACGCGGCAACATTGGGTCTCGCGGCCTGGATAGCACCGTTCACTGGAGGAAGCTCTGCCGCCGCGGGAATCATCGTCGACTGTTCAGGCGGCATGACCATATTTGGCGACATATCCATGGCGTTCTGATTGGGTGGAGGAGAGTTTGACGTCATGGCAACAGATTGGGAGGCCATGGACGTCACTTGGGGTGTTGCCATGGATGACATCTCGGTAGATGGCAGAGATGGGATTTCTGGAGACGCCATTGATAACATATCGGACTCGTGCGACAACACTTGTTGTAGTCCAAGTGCATCGTGCGGTGGCTCTTTCACCAGGCTGGTATCCACCCCCTCTGAATCCTCCTGGATTTTAAACGGTATTTTGTGAATGTGTATTTTCCCAGGTTCTTCTCCATCATTGTCATCTTCTTTGTTTGTTTTCTCGTTAAGGATCGCGTCATCCTCTTTTGATGTCTTGCGTTTCTCCATTGAGTCGCCCAACTTCCTCGCGTCGATTCCATCTTGTTCATTGTACATTTTGATTTCCTCATTTTCTTCATCTTCTTCATTTTCTAAATGAAAGACAAAGTAAATCAATTATAATTTCCCACACTGTCTCCAAAACTACAGCCGTGTTGGATTTGGAAGAGCGAAAAATAGTTGGAAAGCGTTTTCGAAAATCGCACAATAAATCCAACGTAACGATCATTTGATCAGCGAGAAATAAATTCTCAAACTAGTCTGTAAACGTTTTCTTTCGTTTGGTGGTGAAAAACCATAATAACCCATAAAAAATGCACTGTGGTAGCATGTTTTAAACACATATTATTGTCGCCAATCATAACGAGCAGCTTAATTTTTGCTTTACACGAACGTTAGAGGACACCTCATTCGCATACTGTCAGAGAACAACACAAATTCACCTATGGAACAGACCATTTTCCAGTTACTTCGTGCCTCTCTTTCAAAACGAGCATTCATGCAAAATGAATGATTTCCTACTAATCAATCAATCAAATCAAATTTTATTTATACACGCGTGACACTTACATACAGTTCTCGTTAGAATGTGTACGCGTGTACTAAGACTCGTTTTGACACAGAAGCACAAGGTAAATCGGAAATAACGTATTCTTCACTCAATTCTGATAACTTACCGTAGTGTTTCTTTAAATAAGGTTCTAAGTCAGGCACATCAGCACCACTATCGCTTCGTCCAAGATGAGAGCTGTCATCTCCTATACTATCTGACAGATATTGCATATCAGTATCAGAGTCACTATCTGAGCTTGAATTACTCGTCCCGCCTTGACTGTATTGCTGAGTGTTGTCGTCGTCCATAAAAACGGGATCTGAGCGATGCGTCGAAGGTTCCGGTACAGACTCGGGCTCCGAATCCGATTCCGCTTCGTTTTCCGAATCGGCTTCGCTGTCATCTTCGTGAATTTTCTCGACTTTCTCCGTCAACTCGTCGGACTCGCTGCTATGCCAGTTGTCATGATGCGGTTGTTTTTCTTCTTCGTCGTCGTCATATACAACCACACGAAGCTTAGGGCTCTTGCGCCTGCGTATTTTGGCACCATGACCGTGGATTCGAAGCCAGCGTAACTTCCTTAGTAACCGAACTTTCATACTGTCATCATCTTCGCTAGCGTCTACTGGAGAGTCGTCAAATTTTCTTTCCCTGTACCCTTCAGGGTCTTCCTCTTCGTCTGGGAGTAGCACTTCTTTGATTTTAGGATGACGTCTTCGCATGTGAACAAATCGAATAAGTCTTCCTTTACCTCTGTGTTTGAGATAACCCTCGTCCTCATCTTCGTCGTCAGCCTTTGCGTATCTTCCACCTTTGTATTTAAGCTTTAATCTTATTGATTTTGGTTTGAAGTGAAACACAACTGAGGGACGCTTCTTATTTTTCTTGTCCTTAAGACGTGGGGCGTGTTTGCTTTTATTTCGCGCCCCTTTAAATTTAACTTGTTTGTTTCCCTTTTTCGTTCCCCGAGAATGGATCACGTGCTCGAGTAAGTTTTTGTTGACTTTAACTTCCTTTGCAGCCTTGAATCTCTGTACATGATTGACAACGTGATTAAAAACTGGATGGACAGGCTTAACATTGGTAATCTTTACATTACTGTTATCTTCCAGCTTCTCGTCTGCAATGTTAGCTGAAGCAGAATCGCTAGTAATTTTCGAAAAGTTCTTAGTTTGCTTCAAAAAGTCGTTCACCAGTTGGGTTTTTAAATCCTCTTCAATATTCTTCAGCTTCAAGGCTAGCATGATTCCGTTGTTCTTGCTGATGTCGCTGTTGCTGCTGTTTTTTATTTTGGTATTGTTTTTGTTATTGTTATCGTTGTTTTTGTGGTTGTCATTCTTGCTGATAATGCTGTTGTTTTTCTTTCCCACTTCATCATTGTCATCACTACTCATCTTTTTCCGCCTGTCCTTTACTACACTTATGTCGTAGCCTCCTAAATTTTTTCCATCTTTTGGTTCGTTATTATCGCTACTTATCTTAACAATGTTGGCATTAGAAGTAACTGCATCATCATCGGTGCCAACACTGATACCCGCACTGTCACTGTCTTTAGGAATTTGTCTAAAGCCGCTTGATAAATCATTTATTTCTTTCCTCAAATCGGCGAGAGCAGAAACTATTTTAGTGGCTGCTGCATCACTAGGCACGTTCATGGCCGACGACGAAGTCAAATTCACTTTGTTGATAGGATGCGGGTTAAACGAATCAAGATTGCGAGAGAATGAAAGGACTTGGTCTTTTTCTTCACTTTCATTGCCACCCTCTTCGCCATTATTGTTGCCATTTTCACTGTCAGAGTCATCACTAACGTTGAAGCTTTCGTTTTGAGTACTTGACGCTGCTGTGTCGTTATTAAGCTGTCGTCTGAACGCATCGAGGGCTCGAGTCAATGCGTTGGTGCTGATCTTAACACAATCTCTCTTAACTAAAGTTCGTTTTATAAGGTTATTCACTTCTCTTCTGACTTCTTCAAATGGTAGAAAGTGAACCGCGCCGCTCGAATCTTTGTGCTGGAATACGTCTACGGATCCGTCATGACGCCTAGGAAAAAAACGCTCCAGCGCGTTTTGTATACGCTTTAGCAACGGAACGTCGCCGGGTAGCAAAAGTGAATGATGCATGGTGGAGTGAAGGTGTCCTAATCTATGTAGCATATGCACACCAGGGCGCATGCCTATACGATGACCTCGACCACTGCCACAGTTTTTATAAAATTCGACCAGTCTGTCTAGTACAGTCCTGCCCTTCGTCGAAAGAGACACGTTTTTCAATTCCAAAAGGAGACCATGACCACGACCAACTCTGAAATGCTGAAAATTCATGTTAAGCTTGTGCGCTGTGCGAGGGTTGATGCGGATTTCAAACGTGTGAGTCTTATCGCCTGGGAGGCGGACTGGGGTCCAGCGCTGAGTGCCTTGGCCCGGTAGGCCTGGAGGCAAGTCCTTCGTTGTAAGGTTTTTACGCAGTGCTTTCATAACATCCGCTGGAACGAATAACATTTTGATATTCTTGCGCTCGTTTTCTTGCCCAGCTACGGCTATAGAATAAAAAGAAGTCGTTACTGATATGGAATGAATATTGTACAGCTTCCGTCGGGTCATATGGGTGAAAAAAGCTCCTTAATTTTGGCGCGAAATTTCATCATTTATTAAGAATTTCATATGTGAAATTATAAAATTGCCATGGCAACAATTGGAGCAAAATGTTTCGATACAGTAACCAAGTTTAAAGCTCACTATTGTAAAAGTAATTTCTCAACCACGATACTTACTTAAGGTTTGTCAAAATTCTTAGAATTTTGACAAAACGCGCACAGCTAGTTTAGGTTACCTAATGTATATGGTTGTCGCTCGTGTGAACACTCCTCGTCGTGTATACAAACTTTGACAATAAACGAAAAAATTCAGGCGCATATTAGAGACACAAATGCTTTAAAATGATACTCACCGAGACAGAACGACGCAAGAATCATCACTAATATTCTGAGCGTCATGTTGTCATGAATCAAATATCTTTTTCTTTCACTAAAAATACAAAAAAATGAAACCTTAGAGATATCCATGTAGGATATGAACGATGCTAAAATACAAAGGTCTGAAAAAATAAGATTCTTAACACTATTTATTAACTTCACGTGTCCATGACAAAGTCCTTTGCATGAGTGATTGTAAATGTTTAATAGGGGAACTAGCTCCTTTGGAAAATTTCAGACTTTTTCGCTATTGTTCAATATATTAGTTTCATATTTAGCTAACACCTTTGACGCTTTTGCCCATTAGTCTGAACTAAGTATCACATAAAATATTGTCAGTATAGTTGATAACGTTCTGGTCAATCTGAAAGCCAACAATTCAAATCCGCAAGGAAATAAAGCAAGATGTTTCCCAACGAATTCTGTGACGCGATTGGCTATAGAGAAAAGACTGAACTAGTTGAAATGGGAAACAACTGTACTTACCTACTACAATCGATATTTAGCTGAGAAAAGTAGGCATCTAAAGCGATCATAACGTTGGTACGGTGTTATTATTTTTTCTTCCATCAAATTACAGAATAAGTGAGTTATGTTTTAAAGGAAGAACATAAAAAGGGAAGCACTTTTCCTAACCTGGCAGTTAACAATAGGAGCGACTCTTTTACTGTTCAAACTTGAACCTCAGTACTGACCGCTTAGAATTAGAGAATCTGGTGTGTACCAATGTATTTATTTTAGAGAGATTATGTGCTTTCCAGATACAAATAATTCTTGCTTTCAGAAATGAAACTTTTTATACACTGAATCTAAAAATGTGCTTCGAAAACACAAATTGTTTATTGTTCATGTCAATACTAAATACTGTATGGCTCACGATGAAGACACTTGATGAAAAACTGCAAAATTTGAAAATGTGTTTGTATATTAAGTGGCTACGCTAACCTGAGTAAATCTCAAAATTATGTTTCTTCAATGAAAAGCAATTCTGGAATTAAGGCAAAATGTAAACTAAATACATTAATACTTACCCTCATTGTAAATATGCCAGGAGGAAAGTTTGAAAACTAAGAATTACGCCATCTTCCCGCGAAGGAATGTACGCGCGAGGTGATATGAAACCTTGCCCTGTAATGCAAAATGGACAAGCTGATAAGGTAATTTCTTTTAAATAAGTGTAGTGGGAGGGATTTACCACTTAACCTGTTGCTTTAAGACATTCCACAAGCTTATCCCCGCCTTTCGCTGCTTATCCTGCCACAAGAAAGAAATCACAACACGATGTGGAATCGAAGAACATCTCGGGACAAAGCTTCAAACATACAAACTGACAACAAAATTGCTTAATTTGTATAGGAAATCACATGATCTCGAGTGCAATTTGGAAAAAATAAACATGAATCAATTTTTCAAACTAACATAACTGCACGGGCCCGTAGGTTCTCGGTGGTGTTCGGAAATGTTCGGGTGATATTCTTTAACCTTCGGAAGGGATAAGGTAATACTTGGGCTCGCAAAACAGCTAATTGCCTTCGGCTATTTTCGGAAGGCCTCGTGCGAATTCCGACCACTTTCAAAAATAAAATACCTCGGATGACCGTCGGTAGCCTTCGCGTGCCTTCGTTTCGGATACTTCAGTGTAATTTGCACTGGCTCCTGGCACTGGTGTTTTGTTTCTATGAAGAGTGTACTCCTTGTTAGCCAATCAGAATCGAGTATTTTTCTTTTTAAGATCTTGAATGGACAAAAATTACCAATGTTGTCGACAGGAAACCTGAAAAATTTTCTTATTTGAAAACATCAAAACAAGGAATATTTTTGTCGAAAAGTTGCAAACGTTCAGACATGGCACTGCCTTTCTCTGGCAGCAATGTTCTGCTCGTGCCCAACACCGTCTGACGGCGGTTTTGTTCTATGTTTTTTCTTTAAATAATATTCTACTTATGTGCAGTTATGTTGACATCTGGAAAAATGGCAGCTTTTTTCCAGGTTTATCGGAGAGCGAATTCAAATTTTCACTAGCTAGACCAAAAAGATACCAAGTCATCGAGGTACAATTGCAGCCTTTTTTTTCAATAATTTCACGGTAATGGAGAACGACACGACAATTCGTGACTACCTGAAAGCTGAGCTATCTTGCGCAAGAACACAACACAGGGTCCTTAGCCGGCGCCGGAACCCTCGATATCTATCACGAGGCACTAATCATCGTGTCACTCGACCGTACCCCCCCCCCCCCTTTCTTATGAATTCTTAAACTGTGCTTCTTTCATTACACTTTTATTTTTTGCTGTTCTGGCTCCGAGGTAAAAGGAAAAAGCCATTTGATAACTTAGTGTTCTCAGAATGTTTGGCTACTAACGATTTTTCTAGTCACGTTTTCGATATAACTCCAAAATGTTCAGAAGTTGATTTGTAATTTGTAGTAACGTATTCGAAGTTCAATGACCTTATCAATTAGTCCCTGGGCCGGGATGGGGGAGAGGGGGGCAGTTGAGGCACTGTGAATGTAACTCTAAGGAAAGGAAGGAAATGTATTCGCCCTACAGACTCATTTTTATGCAAATCAAACTAATTTCTATATCATGTGAAAAGGATTTGCACGGAGACTCGTTTTGAAACAGAGGTGCCAGTTCAATAAAACGAGTTTACTTTTTCGTGTCGGTTAGCCGAAACAGGGGACAATACCTGCGGTAAACACCAATGTTTTTCGAAAAAAGCCACTTCGGGGCTAAAAGGAAAATGCACTTGCGGATTAGTAGATCAACTATTTACAAAATATTGGAAATAGGTAGAAAAAGTGGAGTAGACAAACGAACACCAACAAGTCGGCTATTTACTACAACTCACGTATTTTTTAATTCAGTTCAGTAACTCATTAGTCTTTTCACACAGAAAGATTGTAATTAAATCACATAACTCAACTATATACAGAACAATTCATGTACCGGGATGAAATGTTTCGTACTGTGATTCTAGATAAAAAAAAAACCTTCCAACTAACTTTTTGGAGATGAACCACTTTCTTAATTACAGAACTCAAGTACGAAATTTAGTAATCCAAAGCGCCTGCACTACTCTCCAATTCACGTTTTATGCTAAAGTGGATAAAACTAAAAAGGCTTATAAAGCACTCCTAGAGAGAGCTCCTACTCTCTATTTGTATACATTTAGAGAAGTCTTAGAGATCTTAGAAGGTCTTAGAGAAGTAAACAAAGTTATAAAATTGTAGTTTTAAGGGGTGATAGGGTGTAATCCAGTGTTTTATGCATTTTGTGTAATCCAGTGTTTTATGCATATCATTTGTTTCATTTTTTTGTATTCAAAAGTAAACCTTATCTAACAAAAACTATCTTACAAAATTGTCCTGTATGTATGTGCTGATTTGTGTACATCCATTTAAGTATTAGCGGAACTCATCTCGTGAGTTCTTCTGGGATTGCTGAAAAATTTAATATGGCGGCAACAGCGAGTTGGAAGTGCTTCACTAGAAAATGAAATTAAATGTTGTTAACCCTTCTGGTTTGGAATACCATGATTCTGTGAAGGTCAGCTAAATGTTTTCTTCCCTTTATGTTAAACATAGCATAACGATTCATTGGCTTCGTATATTTCATCTGGAAGAATATTTCAGCAGACAACAGACGCCATCTTAGTTTTCAACCTAAACGATCCCAGATGTCTATGCGCGCCAAGCTGCTGTCTTACATACGAACCTGCAGTTCACAATAATCAAACTAGCCTGTTGTTTTGAACTGATTTTCTTTTTGATCTCTTTCTGGCCATGCGCCTCAAATATTTGATGTTATCTACTGTTCCTTTACCGTGACTTCCGTAGCTTCGCTTCCAAAACCTTCTTGGTGTCGGACGCCATGGAGTCTTAATTCTAAACGTCCCAACTAACCTCGGTCTTATCGATTGGGTCCTAAAGGGAAGAACTCTTTTTCCAAAAGGCAACACTCCCTTCACTGCGAAAACTGGTTTCCTGACAGGAAAAACTCGTTTCCTAGTTTTCGTCCTCGTAATGGAAGGCTTCGTATGACTGGACGCCAGCAAAGGTATATCAGGGTTCTTATCTGGGAGATCCATCTGCATGAGAGAGACCTGGTGCGGGTTGACCACACTGATTGGCTGGCCCCCAATCTCCCCGTTTGCTGGCGTCACCCCGGGCTTGTGACTTGCGAGATTTTGTAACTGGAACATGTACATAAGACGATCGTTGACCGAAGCATCTTTGGCTTTTTGACGCTCCTGTTCCTCCTGCTCTGCATTGACGTGACCTGAAAACAAACGAATGAGATTTTAAAGAAGAAATTTGCCACGCCTCGTGACGGAAAAATGAAGTGCTTGCAGTCGATAGTTTGGTAGAGAGAATACATGGGAGCGCGAAGATATGAAGTTTCTTTTGGAAATCAAGTAATTTATTATCTCAGACTTAATCTTCCCAAACATACCTCTTAGAATTACACCATTTATGGCCTCTAAATTAGCATAGTGACATCGAATTTCGTTCTCAGAAGAGTTCTTTGCGTCTCTCGGTTGCTGGTTCTCCCTAGCGCATAAGCATAAGCCGACACGCAGGCGCAGTACGATATTGATAATTAGCGCCTTTTGTTGGAAATTTTCCTGACGAAAGGTGCTATTATCAGCGCGCGTCTTACTGCGTCTGCGTAGCCCGTCTGCGTATGTCGGCTTGTGCTTGTGCGCTTGTGGAAACCCAGCTTTAAAGGACTTACCCAGCTCCTCTCGCAGAATTTTGGTCTGAAGCTTCTCATCCATTTTGTTATCTTGATCATTTAGTAGAGGGTGTATGATATTATTGAGCGCCGAGATAGCATCAGATGGGGGTTCTTGACCCTCTTCGTCCGCCAATTTATTCATTTGTGGGGTCACTTTGAACACGCCACCACTCACTGAGTCGTCATCCACGGTAAGAGGATCCTGGTTGGAGGAAGACTGGGACAGAGCACCTAGGCGAGGCTGTGAACTATCAGTTAGATCCTTCAAAAAATCCTCCATGTTCATATTTCCTGAATTTTTGGAATAAATATGTAAGAGGCCATCGTCGGATGGCTTAAGTCTCCCTGCTAGAGCATCCTTTAACTTGCTACTCAAATAATTTTCGAAATCATTTTTATTACTTTTCAAAAATTTTCTTAGCATGCGAAGAAGGTAATGTTTTAGCTTTCGTCTAAAGCCGTGCTTTCGTTTCTTCGCTTTGTGGCATCTATTGTTGTGTAAGGCAAATAGTTTGCAAATCTTCTTCCTTCTTTTAAGGTTCAAATTCTTGAAGTCGTTAAGAATGTCTTCCCAACGAAGTTCAAACCCTTCTGGCTGTTCAACATGTACCGTAGGGTTGTCATCGTCATCATTAACCCCTGATCCAACCTCTTTCTTGTGCTTCTTCCCCGTTAGTTTACCATCGTTAAAATATCCATCCCCTGGAGATTCTTCTTCATCATCCTCATCATCTTCGTTATCATTTCCTTCATCATCCTCCTCATCCTCACTTTCGTCATCGTCGTCATCATCATCACCCTCCATATTTGCGTCGTCATTTTGTTGCCCTTCAACAATCATTTTCTGGAGAGTTTTCTCGTCAACACCTAAGATAGACTGAATCTCCCTCGCAAGAGTATCTTGATTAGGCCCAACAACCCTTTGTAACTCCTTTGCAACTTTTTTGGAAGCAATTATTTTCACATTTTTTCGTGGATAGCTCATACGGTCAGGAATGTGAACTGCCAGCCATTTTCCATGGTCATTCTTCGGATGGAATTCCTTGATCTGCATGTTTTTGATATCGGTTCCACGGACTGCCGAGTCAGGAAATACGACCACTTTGCTAGGCTCAATCATTTGGCCAGTCCTCTTTGTAGGCTCGCTGACTTCATTTGTTGAACCTGTTTGAGAAGAAAGTTGCGTGGTGGACATTGAAATAATCGACAAAAGCCTCAGTGGAAAGAAAGTTAGAACTGAATTAAATGAATAGAAGGAGAAAAAGCAAAAAGAAATTGACCAGTGATAGCTAGATATAATTGTAGATGATGAGGTGATGGAAGTTGCGTCATGTTACCGGTTATTGTTGCATCTCAGTGTTTTTTCAACTTGTCCTGAAAGTATTCACAGTAATCCGTTCTACTGGAGACCAAGAAGAAAATTGTTACCGTGACAAAACACTTTTAATAATTGACAATGATTGCAAACAATTTGATTGACACTTTTAATCGTTATATATATTAGGTTCATTAGGTTTCAGTTCAGTTGTTATACGTGTTTCACTGGTGTTTGCCAACCAGTTTTAAGATTTGCACTACAGAGTCCGATGTAAACGGAGAACCGGTGACAGAAATAAGTTTTAGTTTCTAGTTTCCCTTTCGGTTCACTACCTAACTTTTTTAACTGGGGTTGTAAAATACTGGGATGTTTCGTAATTATATTGCATAATTGTATGTTTCAGATAGATTATACGATTGATGGTTTCCCGGCGTTAACATTCGTATTGTGTCGATTGTCTTCGTGGCAATATTATTACACGTACACGTAATGTGGTAATCATTGTCAGTCGATGTTTCAAATCATTTTCGGACTGGAGCTGGTACTAAGAGAACGATCCGAGGCCTGGAATTGGGCGGAGTGTAGGTTTTTTTGCAGAACGAAGCACTTGTTGCACTGGCAACGCGTCAGAACAAAAATATCCTTAAGTGTTCTATTCTTCATCACGAATATGCAATCCAGGTACCATAGAATCATCTGGCCTATTCGGAGTGCACACTATATATGATTTACACTTGGAATATTTCAGTTGATTTAGATTTTAAGAATAGGCCGTATTCTAATAAGGATACTCCAGGTGCATTTTGAGCCAGGCGTCACTGAACACCTCAAACACTTAAAAACGGAGGGGCTTATAACCGGAATGAGAAAAAACTCCGTTTCGCAACAAACTAAATCTGCACGTGTTTACTGGAAAGCTAGAGTGGAGGGCTTACTTATAAGCGGGGTGAAGGGTGGCTTATAAGTGAAAGGTCTTATAACCGGCAGTTTACACTCGGCGTGCGCCGATCCATATCAGTAAGGTGAATATCTCAGTGGCAAAACACTAATATCATTCATATTCTTATGAGGAGTAAAGAATCTTGCTTATGTCAGTCCAACCAGTGCTCGAATACGGACCGCTCAATCCAGAGTCCTACGCGCCAACAATTACAGCACCGCGCGTATTTTAACTCTCGACATATCCTTTCCTTGTGATCAAATTGGCACTGATCAAGTACATTGATGATGTGGTTGAAGTAAATTTTGATAAAACACGTTTTGAATGCTTGTTCAGCTTATTAACTTAGTAAAAGTATTTTCCAGTCATTGTTTATTAGTTTGTACAAATTGATTTAATGTTTTAAGTCTGCGGGAAAATGTTCTTAGTGTGTGAACAAAAGATGCGGTTTTATTCTTGAGGCCTCTGGTAATGCTCTTCGAGATGGCTTTGATTTAATTCGAGTCTGCTGATTAAAACCTTTATGATTACACTCATGCATGCTGTACAAAGTCGAGGAAAAAATGCCGCCAAATATGACAACATTAATTTAACAAAACTTGCTTACGAATGTTACGCATAAATAATCATCAAATTGAAGTCTAGGTGTGTTCAATGCATGAAAGTGTCGGTGAGGACGAGAGAAACAGTTTAAATATTTGATTGAAAGCAACTGTCTTTTTTCTATTTGTATGCTCAAGTATGTCCCTGTTTTAATTTCTTTAACGTCATTCCTTTTCTTATCCCACTAATCCTGCTCCTGATGATTCCTGGGACGTTAGTTCCCATGGCTTTTGGCTTGGGGTAGTCTGGATATTCCGTTTGTAACAGATCTACCTCACCAGGACTGACCACGCTGACCTGCTGTTGACCAATGGCGCCCAGTTTTTTGCTGGTGCGCGGCCAGTGAAGCAAAAGTTCCGGACTTCCAATAGCGTTTATTTTCATCCACTGTCGCTCCATGTTGTCCTCTGCAGCGCTCTTTTGCAATTCTTGCGTGATATCCATGTCTATGAAGTAAATTAATTTCATTAGAACCATCATAAACAACAACGTTAACACCAACACCAGCATCATCAAAAACAAAAACAAAAATAACAACAGCAAAATAACAACAACGTCAACAGCAGAAACAACATCAGGGACAATTATTACTATACAACAACAACAACAACAACAACAAAAACAACATCAAGGTTGACAAAAAGCATTTTACTTTTAAGAAAATACAATGTAGAAATATAAATAAGGAAAGGTAACTAAAATGGCCACTGAAACGTTTCCTAAGATTATACAGTTACAAAATGTGTATGTAATTCAGTTTGGCGTTGAACCACACGCAAAACAGAGTAGGCATTGAAAGTTCCCTTGCTGTTTTTATAAAGTTTGTTGTAACTTGAGCGGGTACAGAAATTTAATTTTAAATTAAGAAAAACATTACTTGGTTTCAAACATAAAACACATCGTTTGTTAAGAACAGGCTTACAGGCCCTAGCGTCTCACAGCTTTTCAAACACTTACTAGTGATGATAAGCAGGTTACAAGGAATAAGGATCTTGGTGATAGCCTAGTATTATATGAGAAAACAGGAATTGGTGTTTTTTCTTCCTATCGTCAAACTGGATTTTCGCGCTCCTCTAAAGAATCATCTATTAAAAGACTAATGGCGATTGCGTCCACGGAGGAGGGGGGGGAAGGGGGTGGCTGAGTGTAACGGTTTGCTTATGTTATTTTTCTCTTCGTGCACATTTGTTTCTATTTCGATAATACACTTATGTTACCTTCATCATTGTTGAAAGCCTGTTTAGCCGCCTTCCTCAATAACTCATCATCCTCCAATTGATTCCTTACGTCCTCAGACAGTCTGTTAGGTCCACCGCTCGGCAGCACAAGTAACCCAAGATCACTGCTTTTGGAGGTGGGCTGCATTAACCCCACCTTCCCCATTCGTGGGCCATATCCCTTAAAGTGATGCCGGCGCCTACCGAATCTCCTATGATGCGGTAAAAATGGACGAAGAGGGAGGGGTGAACTTTCGGGAAGAGGAGAAGGAAGGGATGCTCTCTCAGGAAGAGGAGTTGGGCGTCGAGGCATGTAGAACATTTTCTCAAGGTGGTTTCGTAAACTCGGTGTCTCCATGAACCCCTCGTTTGACAAGGCGTCGTGATCCACCGCTGCGTTGTCGACTTTGAACGGCTTAAGGCTCATGTCGCTTGCACTCTCATCCGGGTTATGATGGAAGTCTGGGATGAAGCCGTGAACGTTTTGACGGAGAGGCCAGGGGTACGTCTTTTCTTCCTCTTTGTTCGATTTAATCTCGTTGTCATACTCGGCCATTTCCGGGATTTCATCGGTGGGAGGTTCGTGAGGGACTCGGACCGTGTAGGAGATGCTCATTCGGGACTTCGGTTTCTTGGACACAGGATCCTTTATTTTCTTTTCGATCTTGTTGCCTTGACGAAGTCACACGAAATACAAATTGAATTACATAGCGAACACCTTGACTAGGACCTTTTCTCTCCGCCGACGGAATACGAAATTGCAACATCGTGTTTTCAGGAACGAAATCGATTGCATTTTCATAATTAATTTCGATAACCAGTATCTAAAGATAAACTGGCTTGGTTTTAAGTCAAAATTTGTTTTTGCGAATTGTGAAAATCCGAAGTTAACGCACTGCACCATCAAATTAATTTTGTCGACCACCGTTTTGCTTAGCCAGTCATCCTTTTGTAAACGTGGTTACTTTGACTGGCGTTTTGGTCGCATTTAAGATCGAGAACATTCTTTTAAGAGAATATCAAATGAGGAAAGAAAGAAAGACAAAATTATGACGCACGCATGCAAAGTTTGGTTTGCTTGCCTGATTTTCGAAGTTTTTCATGTAGCTGAAATAGCGTAAATTTGCCGTTAAAAAAAGACCAATATAGTTACGCTTTCGTCAATGTTTTTACATGTTTTGTCATATGATGTTAGCGTCAGTTCAATTTCTGTCACGTCACTAGTCACGTGAGTGAACTTGTCCTGTTGCAAATCGTGTTCCGTTATGACGTCAAGAAAATTGTCCAAGTGAGTTGATGAAGAAAAGATTGAGAAGATTAAGTGAAACAAAGGAAAGTTATACATAAAATGATAAATTACAAAAGAGAACGAGCTAGAATATACACTAAAAGAGCTAAAGAGAAAACAGTGTTCTAGGTTTAAAAAAACGTAGTGATGATCCGCAATGCGGAAAAAAGATGGCGATTGCTTTATTTACTAAATGTTTCGAAAACGCTCATAGAAAACGTACAAAAATGTTCCCAAATTTCACACCTGTAATACACAATGTCTCTAGTACAGGGGAAAACGATGCAAAACTATGGCCTCCTTGGGCCCAATGTGCTGTGTTAGGTTTGCAAGATATTGTGGTAAATGTGCAACCGCCATCTTTCTTTCCTTAGGGAGAATTTGTAATTTTGCACTTATTTCTTGAAATTGAATATTATAGACGGCATCTCTGACGTTTTTTTTTTAATTCAGACCTTGATCAATGCGATATAAGCTGTAATTTATGTCTTTTTTCTACGGTATTTTACGTATTGATCCACGACACTCACCGATTTTCTCTACCAGGTTACTGGCACGGTCCTCGTCCATATCTGCCCGAGTGCCAAGTGCCTCGACCTTTTTTGCTTGATTTTCAATAGCGGTATTTGTGTCATCGGCAAGTTTATCAACTAAATTAGCTGGAATGGAAAATTTGTAAAAAATTATAGAAGATCGCACTTATTTACTTATTGTTGACAAAAAAACTCAATCAGTAAAACACAGAGTGGACTGCTTTACATTCTGTTTTATCTCAAAATTAACTGCATATGTCTCCTAAGGAGAGCGACTTGAGTAATTGAGACTTAGAAGACCGGGACAAAACGAGAGGGGCGCCTGAGAAGTTTATCGAAGAAGTGTATGTATCTGAGATATGCGATGATAACTCCAGTGTCTCGAGAACATGTGTTGTTCATTTAGGACTAAAGAAAGCCTTGATTTGTCCACGTCTTCAGGGGCGGATTTAGGAGGGGGATGGGTTGGGTGGCTAGCTACCCCTCTTTTGGAGAATGAACGCTTAAAAGGATTTAGATGGTTGTGAATATCACGGCTGAAATAAAGGTAAACTCTCTGGACGGGTTCGTCATTGTAATTTCTACTTTGGGACATTGCTAGTATTTCTCAATTAGGTTCCAATTCTCAAATTAAAACATTTTGGGAGTATTCCCAAATGATTCTGCAACCCAAGGTACCAGCCACCCCATCTTGAAAAGTCCTGGATCCGCCCTGGTGAAAGGTTGCTGACATGTTTAGCTATTAGAATCTTCAATACTTTCTCATGCTTATGACAAAACCTGAACCTTATTTTTGTACGAGTAGCCTGGCGAAACAACTGAAGGATACATCGCCTTTATGAGATTTTATGGCTTACCTTTGTGTTCAAATTTTCTATCTGCTGCATCTCCGACAGCATCTACCTTTTCACTGGCTTTCTCGAATTTGTCCTCTTCTTCTTTGGCATCAACAAGCTTTCCTTTATCATCAATGGCTCTTTCCATAGCTTCGCTTTGTTCTTCAACCTTTTTGTTTTGCTGAGCGATAGCTTTAGCCATGTCGTCCGCTTTATTTTCAACTTCATCGGCTTTGAAAAGAAACAAATTCATCATCATCATTATCATCATCATCATCGTCGTCGTCATCATCATCATTTGCCACAACAAAAATCTATACAATAACCAGAACTTTGATAGGGCGAGGAGACCTCCAAAACACTCTCACACGTGAAGTGAAGGCCACCTCAAATTGCTAAATTAGTTTTAATTTTTTAGTTTTGTGCGCATAGTCATCTTTTTCCTATGGTTAGTGTAGTGTCTGTTGGGCTGCCTGTGGCTGCCCGTAACAAGCATTATGGAATAGGTCTTGTTGTTGTAGAACACGTGTGCGTGAAAACGGAAAAGAAAGGTTATACTGTTTTCAATGAGGCTTGAATGTGAATAAAAGAGTATTACAGTTAGGAAAACTGGTTGATCCAGCGATAGATGCTGCAGTGATGTGATCGATACATATTGGCTGTTTTCGTGCCATGACTGGGTACTTAACTAAAGCACTTTTAACTAAAATTTCTTGCACTTATAGAGCTTGTAGCTTTTATGCATAGTTAGCTGTTCTACGTATTAACTCAATTAATTAGACTCTAATTACTGGTTACCTATAGCTAATGTGCTGAATCTGGCTGTAAGATCATAAGGAAATTATCACTAAAGGATTTACCTTGATGTCTTTCATAATACTTCTAGCTAAAGCTAGAAATGTATGTAAATTTATAGATAAAAACGCAAAGAAAATGCATACAGACAAACCTTCGCAAATCTTAGGAGATTAACCTACAGGGATATTCAATAAGGTACACCTAAACGAAGCATCCATACTTCTAATACGGTAAATCCGCTATGAAGCGTCTTTCACTCCTTCAAATATAAGCATTTTTCGAGCAAGGAAATTGTTACCCCCTTCCTGTCTATCAAGATCGCCTTCATCATTTCCCGTTTCCTTTATTATCAAAACTGCACACTGGCTGTACATGTGCCAACATTCCATTATTAATGTATCAATCCGAAGAAAGATCTTTGACTTCACATAGAGTGCTTGTGAGGTTTGGGGAAAGTACTATGACTTAATTACTACTACTTGTACTAAAAGAATACGCAATAAATCACGAATGTAGACTATATTGTTTACAGGTATAGTACGAAACACAAAATGAAATAGTCCCTCTCTCTAATATGCATCCTCTCAATGTCTTTAAGGGTACTTGACCATGACATGAATAGCCCCGCGGAGTGCTCAATAGACCATATACGGCCAATCAATGAAAAATACTCTTGTAGGGATGCAGAACAACCCATGCAGTAGAATAATGACAAACAGGAAGCTAAGAGATTAAGGAACAATTCCAATTCGATTTTGCACTAGCCATGTCGACTTTTTAAAGCTGTTACTATTATTTTTTCTCTATTGATGTGGTATCTCAAGATGGAAGCCTAGCTCATCCCCTTTTTCGTAAGCATGTCTTTCTCACGAATTTTATAATCAGCTTACTCACTATCACATTTGAAATAATATCCTCTTCGGTTATATTGATTTATAAAACCTGGATATGCAGAAAGTTACAGAAAGTCTATAGCACGATAAATACCTCCAGTCCTATTCACGATTACACGTAATTTCAGTCGAACAAGAATTTACTTTATTGGCTACTTTATTGGCTAAAAATGTGTCACCTGACCAGGCGTCTGTGCTAATCACCCGTTGAAAGCAAAACTACCTTGCTTTAAATACGTACTTCTTAGTGTTTTCAATTGAAAACCGTTTTACATAGTTTTATTAAATAAGCAATACAAAACTGAATTGCCATTTACAGGCGCATCTAGCCCAAGGCGAAACAAACAATTTGATGCAACTTGGATTATAATTGCGCTGCCTAAAAGCAGCACTGAGGAAAAGGAACGGCCACAAATTTTATCATTTGGGTTCCAGTTTGAGCGTCAAAGAGCTTTCTAGTATCGAAGAATATTGTAACAAATTAGCCGAAATTGCGTTCACCATCAAAGCGTGAAAATCACAGCTTGCCTGTCAGTGGCAATTTACGTCCACCCGCCGCTTTGTCAGAAGATCAATCAATCAAAAACTTCATTTCAGTCAAGAGTAAACAGGCGGCCATTGAGACAGTATTAATGGCAACAGGTTTCCATTAGACGCGCTACTAAATTATCACCTTGTAGAACTTCATTTGAATTTCAAGACAGATCACAGACTATTCAAAATATCATGAATCAACCATTTGTAATTTCGTTTGATGCTATGTCTCCGAGACAAAAAGAAATTATTAATAACATCATGGCCGTTGTTGGTAAAATATGAGCACATTGGAATATCCAAAATGCCCATATTCATCGATAATATTGCCACAATTTTCCGTTCTCTGAGTCCATATTTTACGTTGCCTAGTCTGGTACATAAGTCTCGGAGATTCAAGGAAATATTCAAAGCGACATTTTGGAATCGCTTGCGGATCTAGAGAGCGGTAAATATGAAGCGTACTTACCCGAAATTGCAGTCCATAAAACAATATAAAAAACCAGTAAAGCCAAACCTCTCGCCATATTTAACGTTACGGATAGGCCAACGGAAGCAGCCTTTTACCTTTCGCTTAACTCAGCTCAATAATCTATTTTTTGTTATATTTCACATCGCATTACCCGCCCAACTGGGAGGGGACAAAACTTCACAAGAGGTACGCCATCAAACATAAGGGCCAAGGAAAGTGTTGTTTGTCAGTGAATAAACCTCCAATTGGTTAAAAACCAGTTCGACATGAATTATTTACCGGGCCGATGCTGGGCTATTAAGTGTGACCTAATCTTGGTGTTATTCACCTTTCAGGGGATAAAAGGTGAAAACTTTTGCGAAAATTACACAACAAAAACAAAATTGGCGTGTCTTTTAATTGAAATCCCATCCTACTGAATAATAATAAAATAATGATAAATTAAGCAGTTGTTTTGTTTTCTTTTACTTTCTCCATGCTAGAGGATCCTTGTTTTCGGGTTTAGCGTAATTCATTTGGCGTGCACAAAGAATTTATAAACGTGTTAGCGTTTTCGTTTTTTTATTTACTCTCTTAATGGCATTTTTATGAACACTTATATCATGGGTGACAAATTACCTCTTAATTTTGACGCGAAATTTCAGCATTAATTTGTTTTTTCACATGTGAACTTGCCAAATTGCCATGGCAACGTTTGGCGAGAAATATATTTCTCGATGCAGTAAACAAGATCAAAACCCAGAATTGTTACCTCCTTAACTTCTCACTTATGATATTGAAAGGTAATTAAATGGGATACTCTTGAAATTAAGAGATAATTTTACATGCGTTTTGTCAAAATTCTAATAATTTTTCTTGCCTAAACGCTTGTGAAATAAAAAGAATTTTGACAAAACGCAAGTAAAATTATTTCTATTTCCACTCGTCGCCATTTGATTATCCTTACATACATACATTTGGTTGAGAGCAAACAAATTAAAACATGTCCTCATTTAAATGGAGTCAAAAAAACAATTATCAAAATTCAGTCATTTTTAGGTTAGTCATCTAATCTAAATAAGATTTGCAAAATTTGGCATAAAAATGCTAAGAATCAAGCTTCAAACAAAACACGATTCAAATTGGCCACTACATTATTTGACAGATCAAGATGAACTCTCTTCTCATATTGTCGATACATGATTAAGTATGCAGGTAACAAGAATTTAGCAAATGATCACCAAAGAGTAAACGAAGTATCTCGATATGGAGACAAGTTCTCAGAATTAAGAACTGAATTTTCACCCCGAGGTTGGCAATTTAACTAGAAATATCTAAAGGGAGTAGTAAGGAAAACCGTAGCTGTAGAGGCATTATTATCGACGAATGTCTCCGGGAAGGGATGACTGGTTATTATTTCTTATGGTTCAGGGGTGTTTGGAGTATGCGGAGTGGCTGCGCTGTTTTCCAACAGAATAAGTAGAAATTGATAACGTTTTAGCTTTGTGTTCTTATTCCGTTTACAAATGGCGTTATCGAAAAATACAGTGTGCGTTTTCAAGTTCGATGTCCTTCCCTTTATCCGCTTAAGGTTGTGCCGACTGGCTGATGGTTATCAATGGTTATTGTTCTTGACTGCCTCAGTGTTGGGAGAATAATAAGGGTGCGTTTTCTACCTTAGGGGTCTGGTTTTTAGAGGTCTCTTTCGATTTCAAGGGAATTTTAAACTAAAAAAGAAATTAAGATAATTATAGCAACATTGAATGACTCCTTTAAAATATTAATATAGTCGACAGTTGCAGGAACACAGGAAATAATTAACTAGAAGAGCAATGTTTTTACGACATGCTCAAAAACTAAACATCTAAACTTTTCCACAGGCTACGCTAAAATAACTAACTAATCTCAAATGGAATGAGTTGGGGATAAATACCAACTAATGCACGTGGTTAAGAAGCAAGAGAAAATGAGGTTACAAACTAGTTTGGAACTCAAGCAACCTATAACATCTGGATACAATTTGCATTCTTTTCATTTTCTTCCAAAGATTGATATGTTTACATCGAAAGCCTTGGTACTAAGTCGCTCTATGGCAACATGAGGACACTTAAGGAATCTGCTTTATAGTATGTTTCAATATATATGGTGTAAACCTCAATATTTCTTTCGTTCATATGCGATAGGTTTACTGTGAGACTATCCCTTGTATAAAGACCTCGCTCTTCCACTACGATTTTATTATATTCGTGTAATTTGTACATGATGATTATGAAAAATGGCGTTGCCTCTAATATTTTGGTTAAAAAATTTATATCGATACTAGACTTAAACTGGTCATAGCATCAAACGTCTTCATGTTTGTATCCTTCTCTTGGCATCAAACAGGGAAATCTTTGTATTTCTTTTATTTCCGTCATTTAAGACGTTTTTAGTAGGCCTTGTGATTTTACTTTTAGTATCATACACGTGAAACTTCGTTGGCGCTAAAATGTCAATAATCTTTAGATGCTTCCTGTCCTTCGTGTGGGAAAGTTTTACTCGCACTGGACCTTTCGATTTGATCAATTTTCCTTTACCTTGTACAATTTGTCCATTTATGATTCTGCTTCGCAGTTGGGAGGAGTCTTCCAATGGTTTGCCATTCAACCTAATTAGCACGTTTCCGAGTCCAAAGCGCAATCCTCGAGATTTCCCAGGAATGGTGTCTTTAGATGCGATAGTTGGTGAAAAGTTTGGTTCCATCGCTGCCTTATTTTCGTAAAACTGGGCCTCCGCAGTGCTCATTTGGGAGATTTGTAAGTCTAAATGAGGTTTGTCTGGAGGGGGTTTGGGCTCGTTTTGGGGCTTAGGTAAAATATGTTCTTTGAGGGCTGACGAAGGCGACATCAGCTGATACCTTGAAAACGTTTGAAAGTTAAACTGATTTGGTATCATCGTGTTTGCATGTGCGGAAAACTTAGGAAGTTGAACAGGACGGGGCATAAAGCGAGCCATTGCTTGAGGACTGAACCGTGGAAAATTTCTTTGTGGAGCAAAATTGCCTTGTTGTGGCTCCATTTCTTGGTCATCCTTATCATCCTCATCATCTGGACTTTGTTCATCTACTGCCCTTTGTCCGTTTGTTTCATATGTCCTACTTGTGGCATCTTCAGTAGACTCATCTTCTGGTTCTTCTGTGTCCTCACCCTCTTCATCTGAAGGCCCATATTCCTCTCTAGTGTACGGCTGCTCTGGCTGCTCTGGTTGCTCTGTCTGCTCTGGCCGATCATCTGATGTTTGGTCTTCCCGTGCCCTGTCGTCATCATTTTCGTCTGCTCTTGAGTCGTCATCTCTGTCATAGTATCTGCTACTTTGATGCCTAATTTCTTCATCATCATCGTTCTCATTTCCATCGTCCTTAGGCCTTTCATCGTCTTCTCTGTCTTTGTCACGATCCAAGACCTCACTACGCACCCGCCCATCCTCGTCTACCCACCTGCTTGCCGGACGGATCTCCTGTTGACTTTCCGAATTAAGCAATTCGGGTGTCATCTGCATTTCATTAGGAATGACAGGTTGCTGAAGCTGTGTTAGCTGTGGCATAGGAACTTGAGGAATTTGCATCGGTGGCTGAGATTGTAGCTGGTACAAGGACCGTACATCGGGTTGCTGGTTGTTCAAGAAAATCTGGCCGTCCGACTGTGAAGGCATCATGTAAGACGGGATGACTGATTGTGTCGGAATTTGAGGAACCTGAAGTGCAGACTGTAGTAATAGTCCACTGCGAAAGATGCCGGAGGGTTGAGATGAGGTATATTCAAGAGGGGCTGCTCCGAACTGAGGCGAGGAAGCCGGGAAAGTGCTTTGAGCTGTCATGGGAACAAGCGGAGGATTAGAATCTGTGTTGCCATCGTACATTGGAAGTAGAAGCATATTCGGTCGATCGCCATATGATATTGATTTAGGACTAACCGGTTGAAAACGTTGCAACAGCTCTTCCGGTTGTGATATTTGAGAAGGTCGAGAAAAGAAGAAAGGATCACGCCTTCTAAAATTGGGAAGTATTTTTTCTCTAGCTTGAGCGTCATTTCTGGACAGAGGTCCCGTGAGATCATCTTGTGAAAGAGAAACGACGTTTGGCGGAATATAATCGTTTTGATAAAATGTATGATGCGATCCAAACCTGTGCGATTTATGCCTCACGGGCCTTGAAGAAGGCGATCCGATCGAACCGTACACTCTCAAGTCTTTTTCTCGCAAATTGTTTTCATTATGTTCTTCATCATCATAGTCATCATCATCACCAATTGAGATAATATGCATTCCTGCTCTACGATGTCCCTTAAAATCATTTGAATGTTTATCACTAGCATGGGCTTTGATAAACGGATGTTCTACTTTTACCATTGCTTCTCTTTCATTTTCTTTCTCACTTGCCAAGCCATCATCAGAAAGAACCTCATAAGCATCACTCTTTTTCACATTTTCTTGGATCTCAGGTGGTCCATTGTCCTTCTTAACAGATTGTTCCGTAACTGCAGGTCCGATATACGCAGGGGAATCTTCGTAAATACCAGCCTTAGGAATTCCTTTGAAAACATTTCCTTCTGCAGACAAGCTTTTTCCATGTTTCTCTATGTTTGTCATAGTCTCTCCTTCTCTATTCCTCTTATGTGTAAAGTCATCTCGTAGGAATATTATTTCCTGCCTTTTGCGAGATTTACTGCTTGTAATGTTAGAGCTATGAGGTCCAACTTCACCAACGGCTGCATTAGATAGTGTGGTTACTAAAAGTTGCAAAAATGGTGTTGTTAGCGAAATGCTGCAAGAGTGCAATGAACTGAAGGAATGCGAAATATTAATATATGGCAAAATAAAAACTATAAAAACTTGTTATTGTAATCCCAAGATTTGTAACCTTTACAATCAACGTTGAAGTTGTTTTTAGCTGTTGCACACTTGACATAATTGTCACCTGAGGGGAATACAATTTACCACCATGGAACTGCTTCATTAAAGAAAAGCAAATGGCTCTTGTTCTAAGCTTTTTTTAAAATAAAATTTACGGTATAAATTCTATTAAGACATGGTTAAAGGTCGTCTGTAAAAAGGACCAAAACTTCGCTCGTTCCGCCCACTTCAGAGTATTGTTTTTATAAAGTGCATTGAGTCATGGAACAAATGGAGTTAATTGACTTCAATATTATGAGTGTACTATAACCCAGAGATGTAAACAGAAAATTGTGTAATTTAAGTTGTTTTGTAGTAGAAAAAAATTTATGACATTGAGAAATGCGACATTAGACAGGGACCACAACAACATACGTCCGCCATCTTACAAAAGCAGTGATGCGTATGTTCTAGGCTGTTGAGGTTGGCCTGAGTTCACTATTAGCTTTATCGACCTGACGGATGCGCGAAGGTACGTTTTCAGGCTACGAGATACCTCTGCTTCTAAAACAAGTTGGTCGTGTTAGTTTATATAAGTATATTCGCGAACAAACATAGACAACTCTTAAATAATTGGCCGTTAACATATGGTCCAAGATTTACATCACAAACCTGTTAACGCTGCTTGTAAAACAAACAATATGGAAGTCCATTTGGTTTTCGACACCATAACGACACATTCAGTCCGTTGATTAGTTTCTCACATTTCGAGAATTACGTTTTTTCGATGAAAGAATCCATGTTTTGAGGAAAAAGAATGAAACAACAAATCCAATGATGTAATAACAGAATTGGTCACGTGATTAATTTCCCTGGAAGGTGAACGAGTGAGGGACAAAGAGAACTGGAACTCCAGTCTATAGCGGATCTTTACGGGACTATTGATCGACGCATATCTCATACATTTACACAGTGAGAGATACTGTCATTAAGTCTCCTTAAATCTCTTCATAAATCCACTTTTCTTCTAATAATTCATACGAAGAAATTAGTTTACTGATTAAAAAAAAGTAGTAAATATTATTGGTAAACAAATATGTCCTCTGATCAGAATGGTGAAAACTACAGGAAACAATAATCTTTGCCATGAGAGTCAAAAGGCGAAACAATCCACCTGCTTTATTCGACGGACCGTTCTAGACTTACCGACTCGTGATTCACTGAAAAATGATAACTTTTCTACATTTTTACTTAACTGATTGACTTTTCTAGTACAACAGACCTATAAACAGCCTGAAGAGAGTATCAAAACAAGTTCAGAGTCTCTAAAATTCTCTTTAACCATAACAAACTTGCTCAGACACAATAAGGAATATCCTTTGACGTCAGAAAGTGTAAAATATTAATCGGTCGTGGATTCGTTGTTCTCGACACCTGTAGAAAACACCGGCTGGCCTAAGTTCATAAATGCAGCCCTATATTGAACGTATTTTTCTTGTAAAATGCATTACCTGTTATTAGTTTTACATCTGCAATGGTTAGCATTTCCCATCTTTTCTCACAGACATGGTAAGTCGAATCTAAATGTTACATTGTTAGAGCTTTCGTTACCTTGCGTTTAACTCTGACAAGGCATCTACTACCTTTTTATTTATCTTTCTTTACTGATTTATTTACGTAAAATCATGTAACCTTCATTACAAACCATGCAAAATTACCTACATTTGCTAAACTTGGTTTAGCCTGGGTATGATTATGATCCTCCTTTTCATTGACAAAAATCTGTCATATTATTTAAAATGGGGCAACCTCTTTATTGAATTACGACAGGTAGATTCATCTAGAACGCGTCGTGTTACGCAACGCCAGTTAGTAATAGAGTTGAAATTAACCACCAAATTCTAATTGAAATAGGTAAATCTCTATAAGTGCAATTACTGTATGAAATTTGAAATCAAGAGGAAGAAGAACTTAATCCGTGTACTTGCGAAGTAGGAAATAATTCCGTTACGTGAGCGTGCATGATAATGGCACCGTGATGGGATAATGCTTGTCATACCGAACTTAAATTTAGGCCCGTCTATTGCACTGCTTCCACCTGTCTCTTTTTCCCCATCTAGGATTGTCAGTGACTATTTTCTTAAAAAAAACAAAACTTGTAATACAAGGAACTGTGTCTTTTTCAGTTCCTTTTCTAAGGAACGTTTGAGCCAGTATTTCGACAGCCATGTTGCTAGGAAACGTTAATTTCCTAATTTCATTGTCAGTACAATATTCTTCGGTTTTGCTGACAAAAAGGGGAATTATTTCTTCCGTTCTGCTCTTGTTGTTGAATTTACGTATTTGAATGTGATACTTTCTCACTTGTGAAAAAGGAAGTGCAGTATCTTGTTATTTGTGACTACCTATGCATTGCTTACACTCATCTCAGGTAGCACCAGAAGTACACAGCACAGGTTGCCAAAGAGAGTGAATGTCGTGAAAAAGGAAGAACTACTTGGCGAGGACACAAACAGACTCGATGAGGCGGAGTACAAGTTGCAAAGTATGGTCAGCCCGGAGACGCATGAGGCCAACAGGTTCTTCAACAAGGCTCCTTCTAAGGAAATAGGCAGACTTCGAGTGGATACCATGTCACCAGCTCAAGTGTCGTTCATACAAAGTAGTACTCAATGGCATAAGTATTACAAACCATCATCGCCGACGCCTTACTCATCCAACATCTATCCTGAAGATCCTGTTCTATTCCCAGGCTTCAAGCCTTTTAGAGGGAGCCAAAGCAGCCAAAGTGCAGGATACACCGGGGGAATCGAAGGTTTAGGAAATGAAGGTGCATCAAGGCAACAGCACCACCCGAGCGAAGATTGGAACGTGAACCCTTACGGTCAATATGGAGACACAGGAGAAGGAGATCAACCACAAAAAGATTATGACAACAGCCCATTTACTGATAAGAGTTGGTGGAATTCTAAATCTGAAGGAAGGACACCTTCCAGTTATGAGAGTTTTGATGGGAAAACTCTCGCCGTGCCTGAGCCAAAAAATGACCAAGAATTAACAAACCAAGATGAGATGTCTGGTCCAATGAGTCACGCTGCAAGTAGATCTCATGAAATGCTTGGAGGAGGTGGATTGAGGAATATCCGTCCACATTCAGGCTTGCTAGGGGAGGAAAAATTGAGTCTCTTTAACAAATTGAACGGTTTGAAGGATAATGGTGCTATTCCCCAGGAGGAGGAAGAAAAAGTTTTCTTTAATGGCGGGAGTCAGAAGCTTCTTGCACAGAGCGGCATTGCAAGCCCACCCTTAGATCAAATCCCAGGTCCCTCACGAGGCCTTGGTACGGCCCTAGCCGAGGAATTGCTACAGAAAAATAGAGGGAATTTCAGAGACGAAGGGGAATCGACTAATATTATCCAAGGAATACGCGAAGCGGCGTCGGTATTAAGGTCAGGTGCAGATGAATTTGACGAGTCACAGCTCCTTTCAAAGCCGCTTGTAGATGAAAAAGGCGTCCAAAGAACCACAATGTACCGCAATAGTGACTTTGACAGCGACCAAGGACATGTGGTTTTGATCAGGAGTCATCAGGTTAAGGAGTATACCGCGAAAAAGCATGTTGGAGAACACGAGGCAAAATTCAAGAATGTGGGAAAGCAAAGAGACCTGGCTGGCAAACGAAATAACGGGGAAGGCAACAAGAAGCACTTTCCTGGTCATGTATTCGAACATAGATCGAATAATCCCGACACAAAATTGGAAGCCAGCAAGAAATCAGTTGCATCAGTTCACAATAGACTCTGCAAACGGTGCGCTTTCCCTTCGCCGTTTAAAAAGTTCTCCACTAAATTAAAGATCCATCAACCATCGATAAAATCGAAGTGACTTGTAGGACATAGGGAGACATAAGTGTCCTTTTTGCATTGATTGTTTGGTACCAGCCCACTGCATCGTGAAGTACTTGATAAAACACGTTGAATCAAAATAGAATGTCCCGTCTTCGCTTTTTCCATTATTAGGGAAAGTATGGTGCATGAATTGAGTGTAAACAGGGAGTTGTGAAATTCATTATTTAATCGCGTGTAGTTCGTAGTTGTCATTCATCCTTTCCTTTGCGTACGTTCATTGCAAGAATATATTGTGACATCTCTTGCTATTGGCTGAAATGCGCGTTGAACAAGCATAAGTGTACAAAAGATCATATTTTTCTAGTCTTTTTCGATCAGTTTTAACAATATTGGTATCAAAGTTAGAAATTAGCAGAATTTTATAAGTTTTAATACTCTGTAGTACAGGAAAAACATTGTGATCCCCAATAAAAGTTATGAAAATAATTTGAAAATTATTACAGAGCCTAGGGAACCACTCAAGCATGACACAGGTGGACAACTGGTAAGATATCTCACATGACTATTGAGGAATATTGATAATTGAAGACCCAGCAATGAAGAATGGCAAAGTTTGTTATTTTGGCAGTCCTGTCGTTGTTGTCTGTTCTGTGTTTAAATCCAGGTACGTTCCCATTACTATAACATTTCTGGACAGAAAGGAAAAAGCCTTCCTATCTTTGCTGACCTTCAAACAATACTTTTATGTTCGGATGAGAAAAAGCCGAGCGGAAAAATTTTGACCCTTTTCTGCTTGACTGAGTGGACGAAGATGTTAGCGAGATTGAAGATCTTACGAGCTTAAAATTAACAAAAATGAAATTTATATTATTTTTATAAACATAATGGACTTCAGTTGGTATCAAAGGTTATCATAATTTGTAAACAACACACTCAGCAGACAGCGAGTTGCCCTAACGCACTAGTGATAGATAAGATCAGCATTGAAATTGGGGCATGGAATGAACCTTTGATTGACTCACTAAGCCCCTGTATATCCTTAGCACTCTTTGTTTAATTGACAACTACCAGCTCCAGAATTGAATAACTAGAACTTTAAATTCACTTTGTAGCAACATGGTATAAGTTGATTTGAATGGTAGTTAAGCGTCCTATTTTAACAGGGGATTTCCCAGAAGGCTGATACCAGTGACTCATTTGTGACTCAATTGGGATTCAATTTTAGGCGTTAGGTTTGTTTTGGTAATGTAATTATAAGGGGTACAAATGTTTTTTTTTTCGGTAATTTTAATCCGTAAATGTAGTTATGGCTATATGTTTAAAACACAGTACAAGAAAATTATATACCAAGGGCTCTTGCCTTTGTTCTCCTAAGTCTAAGAAATATTTCCACTGAAAAGCTTGCAACAATGGCATAAACAGTTTGTCTCATTGCAGTTACTTCGCGTCCATTTCCATACCAAGTCGAAGTGGGCGATCCTTTCTACGTTCCCGTACCAGAAGTACTTCCGGGTGGGCGTGGCGTCAACTATTTGTCACATCAAACCGAGGTCCTTGGTGACGAAATGAGTTCCCGGATAACCGAGAAAGGCCAGGAAGTGTCAAACTTAGGGGATGAAATACAACGCTATACTGACGATCAAAGCCAACAAATCGAAGACATTGGACGGGAAGTAGACGCGGATGAGTCGATACCATTCCCCGCTAGTCATGCAGACGAAGAGTTCCCAGATGAAGAACAGGACGAGGAAGAGGGTAATGGCTACAATTTCTGGCCATCAGAAGAAAGATAAAGACAAGAATTTCGTTTCGTTTCTGCGCGAACGTGACAGAATAACGAAACAGAATGGTGCTTTGCATCAACCTTAGCCATTCCTCATCTAACAAAAACTGATACACCGTCTTTCTGTTTGTTTAAAAAAGCTTCAAGCTTTAGCTGAAAACAAAACAAGTACACATAAAATAAACAATCTGCTTTTCAAATGAGGATTAACCGTTATGCGAATATGTTATTCTATTCTAGGTGACTGAGAGAAATTTAGTACATGTACGCGTTCCAGTAGCAGATGGCTTTTGATAGGCTTTGTAAAACAAATCTCTGTCAGCTGATTTAAATAACATTTAAGTCCATTTCTAATTACTTTTGGTACCAAACAACAATATATTTATTCGTGTTTTATGGCTAAATGTTTTTAAGTCGAAGCTCACTGCTCTGTCGAATTTTCTGTGTGACGAACCTTGTCTTATTGGAACCAAAGGTGATTGGTTGCAGGCATGTTATCAGTTTTGTAATGTAGATGTAAAGGAACGACGTGTGAAAAAATTGGTCCAACACGACCATTTCATGTACGTTTGATTTATATTCCAATAATTTTCTTATTAAAATACAACAATACGTTCTGCGTCGTATTGTGTCATTAAAAAATATTATTCTATTTTGCACAAAACGAATAAAAGTTTAAATTAAAACCATTAAAAGCTTAAGCAACTCTCGTGCACATTTCCTAAGGGTCCAAATTCCAGTGTGTTAGCTTAAGAGCATATGGGGCAAGAACTACTTCAGACTGTACTTTAAAGGAAACTTGTATTGTTGAAAAACATTGCCGCAAAATTGTTTTAAATACTAGTAGCCTAAATTGAAAATGTCTCAGATAACTATCGTTAAGAGAAACGCGAGACTTTTCAGGCAGCCATGTCATTGGACAGCAGAACCACGGAAGCACGTAGGCATGCGCAGAATAGACAATTGCCTTAGTTTCGGTTCCATACCTCCTCGATAGAGTAAAACAAGATGGCGGACTTATGCTTGGTCTTTGTTTACAGCGTTCTCACTTGAAATAAGCCTAATCAAAACCACAACAGCTACAAAAGGTTTTGTTCTGCTGATGCTTACCTATGTCGTACGCATTTTCACGACCATCTGCTTGTGTTGTAGATGTCCTCATTACTTAAGCTTCTACTTTTGCTTACAGTGAGGTCGTAGTTCAGAGTTTAGATCTCGTAGTCAGTAGGTCAACTTTTTACTTTACCAATACCAGTGTCACTTATTTTTTTTAAGTGTTTTGTGAAATCAGCTAGTAACTTTATATAATATATTCAGTTCTTGTCAAACGTCATGGGTTCTAGAGTTTTCACCGATAATATTTACGTATATCGCTAATGCTGTTGATTGCCAGACAAAATTCTTATTAATGAAAAAGGCGTCACTCTTATAGGGAGTTGTTAGTTACTTAAAAGCTAACTGTTGTGAAACGATAGAAAGAACCACTGACCTTGTACAGATTTAAACCAGAGGAAAAGTTAACCGTCAGCGAAGGGTTCTCGAAGAACAAAATTTTACATTTGCATGTAAGATTGCGCGCGTGGTAAGACTCAAGACGCCTCAACCAGTGTCCAGGCTACGCCGGAGAAATTTGGAAGCGGAGATTTATTTCTACAGTTAGGCCTACGTTCCACACTAATCAGTCACGAAAATGAAGATTTTCGAAAACGCTATTCAGACAGGAGGGGTCTGAAAACGCTGACTTTTCATTTATGCAGATGCCTACGAAAACCTTAAATTGCTAGCCGTCAGTTGTTTACCGGAAAACATCCCAGATTAAAAGTGAGATAACCAAGATGGAATACTGAATTTGGCCCGGCACGAGAGTGGCGATTTATTGACTAAAATAACTTTGGTGACAGCTTAATTACCAAAAACACGTTCAAGTGTGTGCATTACCGAAAACAGGCCCAGCCGTAAGCAAGAGTAAAGGCCAGTGACTGGTGAAGGCGGATTGACCGGGGGGGATCTGAAAACGCCGACTTTTCATTTTCGTGTGGACGGAAACATTTTGAAAACGGCGTAGTGTGGACGGAGTCTCACACAACTGAATTAAAATTATTTGCTGCAGATTTCTGTTTCTTGTGTTTAGAAAGTAATTGCAATAAATGGGAGTTCACCTAACTTTTGACAACTAAATTTGTATTACGTAATAAATTTGCAGTATGGAGACATAAACTTTGTAAAAAAATTTTAAAAAACGTTTTTTCCGTTTTACAGATTTCTTAGCCTTATGGTATATATTTTTAACTCTTTAAATCACCAATTTATAGAGGATTTGTGTAAAGCAATTTGAGCTCGCAATTTTTCTACCTTGATTGCAGTAACCTTGTGTGCCAATTTAAAGTTGGGGAATTTTGACTTGGAAATAATTAAAATTACTTAATCAAAAAACTGACTTTTAGCAAGTTTCTCGGTTCCAAGAATTGCAACCATCACATTCGGTCTACATGCAACCATGTATTGTGACGAGCATGGACTCTCTAGCTAACGAAGAGCAGAAAATTAAATAAAAACCCTGACAGAAAATTTGCCGGAGTATAGAGATAGTTTTCTAATAAAGAAAACCTAGGAGGTCGCCATAGGAAAGATGGTGTCTGAAGTTGATCGTGCCCATCATCAAAATGTTCAATTCATATTGGACACCCACTCTGTTTTAGGACTCCTTGTGGAACCCATGCAAGGATGCCTTGTTTCTTGTTAAAAGTGCGTCCTACAAAACGAGGTCAAAACAAAACTAATATCACTACAGGTGGCTGGATTCACGCTTCTAACCTGTTTATAAAACGTCGCTATTTTTCCGTAGTAGTGTGCGGCGAAGAGACTCAACAATCTTTCCTATTAAGATGCCAAAATAAAAAAGGTGTGAAACGATTCCCAGCCCCAAAGAACATCGATTTACCCCATCTCGCAGTTAGTTAACGGATCCTTTTTCAATAAAAAGTGCTGATTGCCTTCATTCATGCGAGAAAAACCACCAGTCAAAACAGGTAGGAACTGGTGTTTTTATCTCGATAGTATCTTCACTTCTCATTTCTCATGGGGGTGTGACTGAAGGGATTCTTGTGCCAGAAATGTGTCATTTAACATAGAGATTCATAATTTCAGTGCCGCCCTAAAGACTTATTTCCCACTCTTTACTGAGGTAATTCATGAAATCAAGTATCAGATAATTTTTGATGTCCAAATTTGGACGTCATCAACAGGGCCCATAATTCGTGATATCGCATGCATCGCGGGTCTCGAGAAATAATGGCGGACCATGGAGCGAAATATTTTGTCTAGGACGTAGTTACAAATGGTGAGTGAATGTAAATTTGTATAAAGAATACGGGAAAATATTTGCGATAATATCTTGTTTTGTCGCGCGGCATCACTTATTAGATTTTGTCTGTGTCTAATAATTACGACATTTTGGATGCAATGAAAATGTCATAATTATCAAAACGTTCTATCACCTATACAGCGCTCTTGTTCCGGGTTTTTATATCCTTGATTTATTCTTTAGAAAGTTAACTAGATAGTTTAAATGTTCAGTAAGCTATGAGTTGCCTCAAAGTTAAACCAGCAGTAACCTAAAAATTGGTTTCTGATCCAGTTTTAATGATGATCTTATAATTTTATCTTTCCGTTACTGATTTGCTCATTAGAGCAAATCAGAGTTGGGAAGATTCTTTAACAGAATCATTATTCTATGCTTTCCGAAGTGAGTCTACCCGATGTTTGCAATTACTGTGCACTGTGTCGATGGCATGCAGATGGAATATATTTTCTAAGGTCACAAGAGTTTGTTAGTATTGATGTTTTTTCTTTGCGGTTAATCATGCCAGTGTTTCTAAGGGATGACTTTGGGGGAAAACAGACAACAATCAAGGAAAATCGGTTCAGAATGCAATAAATAGAATACAGATTCTCACATTACAGATAGTCAATAATTATTTCTTCTGCTGTTTGGTTTTCTCGTAGTGTCTATACATAGTACGTTAATTCGACAATTAAATATTGCTTGATATTTGCTGAAACATTGATCCATATAATGAATCTACCACGGCAGCAAAATAGAATTACAAGCAAACCTGTTTGCTTTTTTTCACGGTTTGGTGCTCATTTTATCCGGGGTTTGCCATCAGATTGGGCTGGTTACAATTCCTGAAAACTACTACCAGTTATGTTTGTACATGTTAACTCAATCTGGCGAGAGAAACCTCTTGAGATTGCACGAAGTTTTTTGTCTTCCATTTCAAGTTTGTTAAAACCAAGATTTATTTATGCTTTAATTAAATTCCAGGTTAGTCTTTCAAAAGTTGATTGTTATTTCTCTTCTCAGGGTAAAAGCCATGTGAGGAAACTAAAAGAAATTATAGCCTGTGATGAATAATTTACTGGCCTTATTGTCCATTTTACTGGTGGAATGGCCTCTGACAACATCAGGTAAAATCAAAACTCATTCGTATGGAAACAGTAGGAACTAACGGAGAACAAACACCATTTATAAGAAAGGCATCTTTGTAGTGATTAGAAACATACTAACTGTTGCGATCCGCATCAGTTCAATGCGAGAATGATACTGCGTGGCATCAATGAATAGCCGGGTTGCATGGCAACTTCGACAACGAAACAAACACTGTTAGCCAACAGGCCCTGTACAATAAGGAGTAGTCAACGTCGCTCCACATAACGTAGAAAAACTAATTGATTAAAAGGACGTCCACAGTCTAGACACTTAGTTGTTCTTGACAACTAAATTTTATCGACGAATAGACCGTGGTGTGTGAGATGACTTGTCGACAACTAAATAGCTCCCTTTTCGAAAAGGGAACTGCTTTAGTTGTCGGCAACCACGTTTTGACCTTTTAGTTTTCCCGTGTGTGGAAATCATTGCATTAGTTGTCGAGAACCGTCGAAACGTGACACACATTTGAGCATGCGTACTGTGTTTTGAGCATTCGCAGTAAACGCTTGTTACCAAGCTCCCCCTGTTCGGACATAAATATTGACAATTGAAATTCTAACGTATGGAAGGTTTGCATCGTACACAATTAGTTGTCGATAAGATTTAGTTGTCGATAAAAAACAAAATATTTTGTTTACTACAAAGTATCTAGTCTGTGAAGGCCCTTAGTGGTTAAGTGAGACCTATTAATAACAACGAGAGAAACAGATTACAAAACTTTTGCTATTAGAAATCCAGTGCAGCAAATCACAACTAAGGAAATCTACTCACTTTTTACAGCTTCACCAAGTCTACAAGGATCATACACCACTCGAACTTACCAACAACCCCCAAAGGCCAACAATCAGCTGGCAACAAACTCGTATAACTCATTAACGCAAAGAATTACTAGGAATAATTACTGGAGTCGTCATTATGTTCCTACAAAGATCCGATATGGTGCCTATCAAAATAGATACAAATCTAAAAGAATTCCAAGCAAGGTTGTTCCCCGTACAAAGGAAACACTAATAAATACTAAAAGCTTAGCTGCCAAATCATACTGGTCACAACTAGCAAATAGGAAGACAACAGGTTCATTTCCGTTGGCAGGGAAGCGTTTAATTAATACGAAACGTCCTCTACTTAGCAAGAGCGAGCAGATATCGTTGCAACCTAAGACTACGATTAAAAAGGCAACCCTCTCTTCTACTCCACGTTGGACAAGGAGCCGCGGAGGGAATAAAAGGAAAAAACAGTTAATAGTTGCAAATTGGGGTGGTTTAGGGTTAGGAAATGGATTAGGATTGGGTTTAACAGGCACAACAGCGGATAGTTATGGTACGGGTCTTGCAACGGGACTAGGGACAAGTTACGGGGCAGGAGGTTCTTACGGGACCGGTCTTTCTACCGACTATGGTGCTGGTGTCGGGACAATGCTTTCCACCGGTTATGGAACCGGCGCTACGAATGTATTGGGTTCTAATGCGATACTAGACGCCAGACACAACTTTGGAACAAATTACGGAGATACAACCGGGAATGGTCAAAGTCAATCGGCATTGAGCGACCTTTCCGCTGCGGGTCTAAGCACTTTAAGCTCAGCACAAACAGATGGTAATTCATACGCTGGTTTAAGCTCTTACGTGTCAAACCTAGCTGGAGGAGGGACATCTAACTTGAATTCGTTAAATTCAGTGAGTGCATATCAGAATAACGGCTTGGACGTCTTGGGAAATACTGCAAACACTGCTTCAACAGGCTTGGCTGGGCTTGATTCACTAACAGGGGGACTCTCACAAAGTCAGCAGTATGGTGACGGAAATGACAATTTGGTGAACTCTCTGGAAGAAAAACTTAACATGGGCGGTGGAACCAGACAAGGAGCTGCCGGTGAGTGTATATTGCAATAAAATGACCTAATGTTTTCATAGTAAGAGATGAAAGTTACCATAGGTAGTAGCACGCAGTACGTTATACCCATAGCAATCATACCAACTCGTGAGACTACGTAGGCTAGACCACAACACTGGGAACTACGTGCCCTTTTCTTTTCGATAAATGTTTGGGTTTTTTAACGTCCCCTGCTAACCATGAAGATGCAGGTGACGGGACCTACGATTTATAGTCCTCATCCGAGAAGACTTAAACGTCTAACCATTTGCAGATGTAATTACAGCACATTCTCCTCAGTATATCCGATTGCACTTCAGTAAGACAGAATGAAGAGTTAGAGAGTCAATCCCACTTACAGGCCTTACAATAAAAGGAAAGAAGTCTCGTTAACTGTTAATATGCATGATCAAGCTCAATACATATTACAAATTTTTATTTTAGTTGGATTAAGATTGGTCTTGAAAAAGTGGTAATAATAATAACTTTACCTTAAACTACTTAAAAACTACCTAAAAAAACAAATTGTGACAATGTGTCTATGCCGTTTATGTGCAGGAATGGATCTTGGGATGGACGACCTAGGTGGCAATGGGATGTCCGACAATTCCCTGCAGCAGCTCCTGGGGCAAATCATGGTCGGAGGAGGAGGAGGTGGCGGTGGTGGTGGTGGAGGTGGGGGAGGAAGAATGGGAGGTGCTGGTGGACGTTTGAACAACAACAATGATAACATGGGAGGGGACCTGGGCAATCTTGATCTTGGATCACTGGGACTTAATCTTGAGATGGGGAATGGGATGGGAAATAGGATGGGAAATGGGATGGGAAATGGGATGGGAAATGGAATAGGAAATGGGATGGGAAATGGGATGGGAAATGGGATGGGAAATGGGATGGGAAATGGAATGGATAGCGGCATGGAGGGAATGGGAGGGATGGGAGGGATGGGAGGCATGGGGAATAGTTTGGGAAATGGAATGAGCATGGGCATGGGGATGGGCATTGGAGGAATGGGGCATGGCATGAAAATAGGTGGAATGAACGTAGGGGGACATGCTGCAGGAATGGGAAGTCAGGATGACACCAGCCAGGAGGTAAGAGGACTATCTATGCCAAACAATAATCAAATCGTATAATTATACCGCTGAATCAGAGTAAAGAACAAGAGGGTGTATTTAAAGGTTGAAAGAAGAATAACTCTTTACTACACAGCTTAAAAGGCGATATCTTGTTCAAGCGAGATACTGCCCCTTTTTACATATCAGGTAACTTGGTGTCAACGAAAAAAAGAAACGATTTCTGTTGTAAATTGTACATGTGAGCAAAGGGCTGTCCTGGCGCGTAGGGTCCCGGGTAGTAACGAATATAGTTCAAACTTCGTGGTCCTAAGTTATCGTCTTTGAGCTAGTCTCCTTCTAGGTCACAAATTTGCATTATTACTTTGTAACGTTCAATTTGCTTTAAGCTCACGTCGCAGGACTTTGTCTCATCGACACTTAAATAGCCTCTTTATCACTATTCCAGATGGAAGATTCCCAGCCTTCAAACGCGCCAGACGAGCAAAGTTTGCCAAATTATATGCAACGTCCACTCGCCATTGCGCCCATCGTACCGGGTCAAACTGTGCATGCACACGCGAGTGACAAACCCAAGCGACCAAGCTATTCCACAGCTCTTTATTCGCCAGCAGAGATGGCACTGAAGGTTCAAATAAAGGCTAATAGAGAACATCAAAAGAAACTTAAGGTAAACGATAGTTTTGGAAAGTGAAGTGCAAAAGAACCTGAATTCTAACTATTTAAATGTGGCCTAGTTAACTTGGAGTACTGGACGTTTCCCATACAGGGGCTAAGAACTACTTCCTTAAGCTATCTGAAGGAGATATAATGCCAAGTGTATTGCTTAATTACTGCATTCACCCTCGATTATTCGATTCCAACATTTGCTGCGTTGATTAGCTAAGAATCAGCTTAAATTTTCACATCACCTTTAAAAACGTTGAACGTAAAACAATCCACATAATTTTAAATTATTTTTTCACCAGGATTTAAAAATGAAATTAAGAAAGCTTCGAACGAAGCTGCGTAAATTAAAATCCGAGTACCAATATTCCGAGGACGAGGAGCAATCGGAGAAGTCAGAGATGGACACCTTACAGGATTTGAAGAGGGCGACAGAACAGGCGATAAGGGAACTACAAGTTGAGGCCGCTAAGGCTAATAAAAGAAAAGGTAAGCACAAAATATATTTTACAAAGAACAAGAAGGAAGAAACTACTTATTTTTAGAAACAGCCAAAAAGCTTTCCTGCAACGTAACCCTCGAAGATTAATGCACTTGATACAGGGAAGAACACATTTCCCAGAGTCTTACATCTTTTTCGTTCGAGCGCGGGAACAGAGCCGTGAGTACGCTCAGACTGTTGTGTTTGTACAAAAGTAAGGAGAATGAAATTGAACTGCAATAAAAGTCAGGCTTTTGTTTGACTAAGTATATCGTGGAGAATTAAATTCCTTTAGGTACAGATTCCCTTGGGAAAATGTGATTCCACCACAAAACCATATATTGTCAAAATGTTAAATGAAAAAGTTACTCCAATTTCTTCGTTTGTCACAGGTGTCAAAAAACTCATTTATATTCACAAATTTCCCGAATCCGGTGGAAACAAACAGCCCGGCAAAGCAAATAGTCTAGCAGACCTGGGAACCGACTTGCTAGCCCTTGTCGAGACAGACAAACCGAATTCTGCACCAGCGAGTCCTAAGCCCATGACCCCGAAACCGGCTCCTCCGTCGACCCAAGACGCACAAAAGAAGCAACCAATGCAAGACGATACAACGTCCCTCACAGAGCTCGAAAAACAAGCCGAAATGGAAGTTAACTTTCTCACCAAGAAAAAAGACAAAGGTATGGCCTGGTTAGTGCGCTCAACTCCAGATCGAGCGGTCCGGGTTCGAGACCTGGCCGGGGACGTTGCGTTGTGTTCATGGGCAAGACAATTGACTCTCACAGTGCCTCTTTCCACCTAGGTGTATAAATGTGTACCGACGAATTTAATGCTGGGGGTAACCCTGCGATGAACTAGCATTCCATCCGGGGGGGAGTAGAAATATTCCTAGTCGCTTCATGCTACAGAAACCGGGATAAGCTCCGGACTAATGGGCCACTTGGCTCGTATGCAGACGTTACCTACCTACCATGGTTTGGTTTGTCGATTTTCTGGTCGGCATGAAAATATTTGTATCTGTTTTAGATCATATTTGAATTGGCATTCCTTTGGTTGCATAGCATGTTTTCAGTATCTAAACCTTTCATATAAATTTACGAAGCTTTACACAAATGCTTTACTATTTCCATGCAGATTAAACGTGTTTTCACATGAACGGTTTGCCGCACTACTTGTTTAGAAACAGAGTGAAATGGAATCCCTGTGTATTAGTCTCAATTTTTTTGTATACCCTTGGAGATGATATTCGTTTGTTGATTTTTAGGTAAACAGACAGTTTTAAATCCAGGATTGAAAATAAAAATTCCAGGTAAGTGTTTTATTCCAATCTTTAAAACTGACTAGGCTGTCCTTTTTCCCACCGAGATCTGAAGAGTGTTTCTGATTGGCTGCATTGATGTAACGGTTGTCCTATTGAACGTTAGTAATCTTAAACATCTCACTCTCAGGAGGTGGACAGGATGCTCTTTGATAGAAGTATGGTTTAAAGCTGGTTTGATCTCTATGGTGATTATCTCACAAACTGTATCATAATTATTGTCTAAATTGCAGAGGTAGCTGCTAATTTGCCAAAACAAACTCCAGGTGAGAAGGTCTGCAATATGCTTTGTTCCAACAGCTCTATTCAATCACTGCTTTAGAGGGCGACTTAATGATTTGGAGGGTTCAAATAGCTTCTGAGTCGTTATCACTGCATTGACTACCTGTAATAGTTTCTGTAGTGCAGACAACTGTATTGTTTTAGTATTTATCTAATCATTATGTAAAATATTACCTAAACAACTGAAATGCTCATTATCTTGTTACCCAAGGTTCCAAGCCGGGACAGACACGAATGCATGTATTAGGGGCCAATAATGTACCAGTCCCTGCGTTAAAAGAGCATGAAGCATCAAGCCTAAGTATGAAGAATAAATATCTCTTTCAAGTGTTGTCTTGTGGGAAGAGTAATGTGTCGACGATTTTTGGTTTTCACCAGGTTGAGGTTGTAGTAACTGATTTACAACAAACAAACGCCATGTACTTTTCGTCTCCATTATTAGTCCTTGTCACGCCTGGGACGCATAAATCATTCCATGTTCTCTTACAAACTTATAAAAATGTGAGATCTGAAAAGTAAAATTCCACTTTAGTTGGTTTATATATAGTCAAACACATGGGTCAAAGAAATGTAGAAAAAAATCACCAACTATGAGAATTTGCCATGGTTAAGAAAACTAATATCAAGATGACTATTGAGTAGCTGGAAAACAATGTCGTTAGAAGCTCAAAAAAAAGTTTCAGTACTGACACATTTTTACCTTTCTGCCTCAGCACCGCATTTCAACATGCCCATGAAACCGCAGGTCATTAAAACACCAGGGGGTCAGCGGTTGCTCAATCCAATTCAGCTTAACAACTTGGCACAAATACTTCCAGGTATTACAAGTTAACCAATGGCTTTTCTGGCATAGTTACGTCATAGTAGGATAATTGCATTCTTTCCTGCTTTCGTTTTCCTACACAGTAGAGCCCCACCTTACGGTCACCTCGTCATCTCGGCCACCTTTCCTTGACCCGGCGAAACACCCATACATTTTACATTGTAAGAAAACCCCGTTAATGCAGCCTCCCCGTAATTTTACCCCATTTATGCGGTCACTCAAACCAATTACGTTCATCTTAAATAATGTATGTACTGATTGTTTTTTTTAATATATCTGCATTTCGATGGTTATTAAGTTTTTTAAGGGTAATTGTAATCTATCTGTTAACAGGTGACTCAATTTAGACCGTTCATGAAATTTGACCCTATCCCGTTAATACGGCCAAATTTTCATAGCACGGTGGCAATATTAGCGCGCGGGATTTTACTAGATAAGTGAAAAAGACCTATCTTCTCTTTCCTGACGTTTTATCATTGAGCTGGGTAAGCTAGCTTAAGCCTCTCGGGACTTTAGATAAACAGGATATGATTAGACGGTTTATTGCGCCAACAATTGAACCATTGCAATTGCATTGTGGATAATAGTGTTTAGTATCACCCAACTAGTGGACTAATGCAAATTCTGAATTTTGATTGGCTACGCTACTATTAGAGGACTGTTAGCAATAGTCATCGAGTAGCGAAATTCTTTCGTTTTATTCCAAAAAAAGACCCTTTCTTCAACTTGCTAACTTTATTTTTGCTTTTGTCTGTCCGACTAGTTGAGTGAAACTAAAACAATTAGACCCTTCGCCCTCATCGGGCTGCGGGTCTAATTGTTAAATAGGTGTGGATTAATGATAAGGCGTTGCTTGGTAGGTTCTATTCTGTTCTCAAATATTTGTTTCTCTTTCTTCTCTATACACATTTCCTCTGTGCCCGGTTAATTAAAACTTAAGGCATGTTTCTAGACCAACTAAATATAGATACATGTAGTATGCGGGATTTATTGCTGACCATTGCCCGCATTATTAGTAAAGTGTAACTAACATTGCAAAAAAGTCTTCACATATAAGCCAGTCTGACAAGACTTAAGTTGCCCTAATATTAAACAGATTGGGAAATACATCTGTCAAAAAGGTTGAAAACTTGCTAACTTTTGATGTTTGTTTTGCCCCTCTTAGAACCCATTGATAACACAAGGGAGAGAAAGTTTCAGCCTCCTCACCCACAAGGTAAAATGACCGAAGGTTACTTTCTCAATACAGTATTATTACTTTAATAAGCGTCAGAATCATCATATAGGAGATATTCTCTTGATGTGGAACAAGATTCTCAGAACTAGCCTTGAAAGAAATGTGTGGTAATCAGCTAGATGGAAAAATATCTCTAACTTCAGTAGAATTGTTAGAAGAAATGAATATATTTTACAATATAATTGCAAAGACAACACTAGACCTCCAGCGTTAAAAATGCCGCCGAGTATCAACAACGTCTTTTTCTGTTTTCTCCAAAGGTGGCATGAACAGAACTAAACATGCTCCAGGTTAGTACCCAGCATATATTTGCATAATGTCTCCTCAAAGGTCAGCACTCTATAGGAAGCAGGAACAAATATGTATGGGACGCACGTTCCCCGGTCAATGCGTAAGCTGGTGCGCACGAAGTAGATGTTGGTCCATTTCTATGTCGTAGCGGGGACAGTTTGCAAAGGCAGTGCACACGATCGATACGACATTGAAAATTGAAGTCATTTTGTTCCTGATTTATGAAACACGAATCCAAACCAGCTGAAATTCATGCAACATGTTGCAGGAACACAACTGTGTCCTTGCAACAGCGGAAAATGGAAAATGATAAGTCACACGAGGAAACTTTCGCTGCAACATGTGTCCGACTCATGTCCGACTCATGTACTAACACTAATTCAACTGACTAAGCCATTGCCTTAAGGATATTTTAAACCAAGAATTTTTATTTGTAAGTAGTTTTTTTTTGTCATTTGGGTATTGCCTCATGACGACTCGACAAGTGAAAAATGTCATTATATTTCTTCCACAGATTATTTTAGCATCGGTTGTTGGCGAGATCAACCCGAAAGAGCGTTACCTAGTCTGGAGGGAATATTTCCAATGTTAGACGGAAATGACTACATGTTACGCAAATTTGCAATAAAAAAATGTTCAACCATCGCGAGAGTGCAAGGGTTTCCAGCCTTTGCCTTGGAAAATGGCGGCCAGTGCTTAGGCGGGAAGGATATTCTACAAACATACAACATGTATGGAGCTTCAAGCGCGTGCAAGCCTGACGGAAGAGGTGGACCCTGGAGTATGGAAGTATACAAGTTTACCAGTAAGTAGAAAAGTTTAAGATGTATTACCACTTAGCCGGTTACTGACTATCAGTAAACTTCTGAGAAATTTGGTTACACAGACAGTGGCAACCAGCGCTGGATAGCAGGCCTGACCTCCATGCATTGCTGGTTGGAAAGAGAAAACAAGATACTGCAAGTTAAGCAAAAATGCAATGAAATCGACTTCATTATCACACCAACCACTGCATGAAGCATATTACTGCTGATTTTTACCTTAACCACGATTCTGTCGGCTCTCAACATATATGCTTAAACGTGAACGTACACAAAATGATCGTCACTTCTTGATTAACGACAACCTAGCATGAATCAATATGCCCACCTGCGTAGATGCGCAGAGGCGTCGTCTCCCCCGGGTGTCAAATCCTCAACCCTTCCACTAAATGGATTTATGCTTGGTGGACCCAAATTCGACTCCTCCGCGCTTTACAAACAGCCAAATGGTTGGTCTTTGAGTTTTTTTTTGTTCCTGTTCAAGTGACACTAATTTTTTGGCTTATTTTCAGCGTCCCTTTTTAGACAACAGTGCCAAGACACTGAAATAAAGTTATTTTATTTGTTTATATATAAATTTATTTTCACTACTCCCACTAATAACGATACATATACGATATTTTCGTACATTTCAACGAAAACAAGTTGGGCTGTTTACTATTGCTTGTGAGTCATTACCTCTTAAAGCCGCATTGCCTCTTCTTCTGTTTCTTGATTTTAGTTTCTGTATGATTTCTTGATTTTTTCCTTACAGAACACACACCAGCTCGACGAGGAGGAATTGCTCGTCTTCCGAACGCAAAGCGTTTCTTGGCAGGAAAACATTGAGATGTTACACTAAATCATTGTCAGCGGTTAACATGTACAAGAGCATGTGGGATAAAGACATCCCTTCAAGGGGATGCTAAGTGGTATTATAGATGAAAGCAAGAAACAGGCTTGACTGTTCTTAACATGGTTTGGTTGGTATGCACTACATAACTATATAAAGCGATACAGTCGATACCTGAGTCTTGAAAAAGATTTCCAGGTTTTAAATGTGGTATCAATTTTTCGCAAATCAAGCGAAAAAGTATAGTCGTGGGTATTTCTGAGCAGTGACTTTGAAAGATTCGAATGTGTATACAGTTGCAACAAAGATAAAATAGCAAAAGAATTTCATTACATTTGTGGTTTTTATCTAGAGACTATTGACATTTCATGTTATTGTTTTGGAAGCAATGAATTGAGATAGCGAACTGGAATGCTTATCCAGATAAGAATTAAATGAACTTTTGGCTTCGCAATTAAACCAGATACTACGTGTGTAATGAAAGAAAACTAAATACTTCATCGAAATGAGTGAAATGATCTTTGTATTTTATAAACTTAATTATTTCTAATCTCTTAAAAAAACAGCAAAAAGGACATGCATCAAGGTATATTCATACACTTTTTGAATACGCCAACTGTAGGTTCACTACCTTCAATCATGTTTCTTTGTCACAGATCATATACAGCATATAAGTAAATAAACAAATTGTAAAAAAATTCCTGTGGCTGACATTTTTTATATCATTAATAACGCAATATAATTTAAAAATTGCTTCAATGCTTTGGGGTGGGACAATGGGGTTTATGGTGTATCTTTCATTTGTTTTGTCAACCACACCTCTCTCTCTAATTATACTACAGACTAAGAAATTTCTGAAATGTGTTTGGCTAAGACTAGTAGTATTTAAGCCAAATCTGAAATACTTACATGTAAAAATTACAGCCAGTCACATGTTGTTGTAAAGCCAATCAACTGCGCGTGACTAAATAAAAATATGTGTTCGTGTGTTATATGAAATGC
>Ga0126337_10000016_pt1 | contig 47519 bp, 26 predicted proteins | sample DipCmetagenome_FD_92527 | JGI IMG/M metagenome (GOLD analysis project Ga0126337, IMG submission 92527) | Coral microbial communities from La Bocana,Puerto Morelos, Mexico - Diploria C A metagenome | ecosystem: Host-associated > Invertebrates > Cnidaria > Coral | place: La Bocana,Puerto Morelos...
AATGTGGCTTGCTTTCCTTGATAAACTGTTGGATAAGTTATAAAAATAATGTGGTATTCTTTTCATAGCTTGAGGTGTCTCTTCACTAATAGACAAATCTAATATTATAATTATCTTTTTTCTGATCAGTGGATTGTGATGATTGTTTTGCAATTAATAAAAATCATAATTGCTGTTAAATAGAACGGCATGTCATTGTAATGGGTTTGTAATGCAATTCATAGGGTGAGTGTTTCTCTCCTTTGCTTGGCAATTATAGAAGAATCAGCACAATCTGGCCATAAAATTCTAATTGAAAATGTTTTTCTTACTGTAGGAAAAATAGGACTTACATTGTAAATGCAACTCAAATGCAACAAATGGATGATCATGAATTGGCACATGTGTAATGACCAAGTATTAAAAATTGTTGTACTGTAGTTGCTATTGCACTTAGTCTCAGTGTACTTGTTATTCCTTGTACTGCAGGATGATAACCAGGACAAGTGTTTGCTGCAACTGTAATTCAAGTGCACTTAGTGATTAAGAATTGTTAGTGACAAAAGTAATATTAATTTATTAGCTCCTCTTTTTTGACTTGCTAGAATTACTGAGAAAGTACTGTAAATACAGTGGTCATAAGCCAGGTATATCACGTAAGCCAGTTATGAAATAAAATGAAACCAAACTAAGCCAAAGAAACCAAACAAAGTGAAAAAAAATGGAAAAAAGGAAAGTAAGCGAAGCAAAACAGTGGCTGCAGCTTGAGGTGCAATGTTGAAAAAACTGACATTAAACAAAACAAAACAAAATTGATGCGAGGGTAGGGGCCCATGACCTGAGGGTTATTTTACAGATTGTCATAAATTGTCACTCATTTGAAAATGCTTTTGATGGAAACTTCATTGTACATGTACTTTCCATCCAAGGAAGGTAGAAGTACCTGAAGTGTTTGTTACAAATATAAAAGATCCTGCTTGTTCCACTGTAATTTGACTTGTACAATAATTGTACAATACTGATACAAGGCCTCGCTTTTTGTATTACGTACAGTATAGGAAACTGTTAAGGAACTGATTAGGAATAATATTCTAAGAACTAAGACCCTTTTTTTACACAGTGTTATAGTATGCTGCATTGCATTGTCAAGCATTACATTACATTACCTTGTGCTCCATTGCAAATATTGTGTAATTCACAATACTGTGGATACCTTGTACAACATGTAATTAGAAATTAAGTACATGTATCACTATGAGGCTTACAATGCAAAAGAAACAAGACACTTCTGAATTCACTATGAGGCTTATATGACCTGTGTCTGTAAGAGGCTTGTAGTACCTGTGCAAATGCTTTGCCAGCTGAAATCTTTTCATAAAGCTGGCTTTGGTAGCCGATCAATTAATAACCTCAGTTTATGTCTGTTTTTAACAATTATTCACCGAAGTGGAGGTACATATCTACCTCTTTCACCGGCACTGAGGTGAATAATTGTTTTGGTATATACCACAAAAGCTGAATAACTAGCAGACCAAAGAGTAACTTAACTTGTTTAAGAGTAACTTTATTTGAAACGAGAAGCCATTTTGTTTTTCTTCGGCTGCTCGGAGGTGGATAGTACTTGGCTAATCACCTCTGAGCTAGCCAATCAGCGTGCACAAAAGCACTATTCACTTGTGTGGTATATACTAATATATGATATGGCATGATGTGAATACATGATTAATTGATTAATAGTTAATGTGAAGATCACAAATTGTAAACTGTATCTGAATGTTTTCACATGTGCAATTAGCAAATGAAAGTTATCACTGCAGCCATGGTAATGTCAAGGCATGACCAACACGCGCAAAAGACACTCATAAATTACACAAAAAGTAGGAACGAATTTGCAGTCTTTGTAAATTGTGTTTTAAAATGTCAAAAGGGATTTTTTTATGAAGGTGTTGAACTTCTGCTTCAGTAGTTTTTCCCTTGGTGTAGGTGTCGGTGAAAAAAGGTTTTCAAAGTTATAGGGAGGGATGAATGACAAAACACATTTACAGGGCATACAGTCTGACAAAGCATCATAACCAGATTTCACAAGACAATAGGCCATATTCACATTCTCGGTAATGGACTGGAACCTGCTTACAACTAAGGTCAATGCAAGGAGTCCTTTTGAAATGCAGATGGAATTTATCTCTTTTTAATGATATTCTCATGCATGAGTCTCCGTTGCAAGCTACAATCGTGGACAATTTAATGAAAAATTATGACCAACCCTCCTCCATTTCAATGATCGGGGAAAATGAGGCGTACTCAGTTCCTAGACTGAGTCGTCACAACCAGTATGGAGTGACTGATTTATTAAGCCTGATTTTACTGGTTATGTTGCAACTAAAATAAACTTGGAATGAGCCCAGTGTTACCTCCCCAGCCACATATTAGGGCCGGGGAGTGTACTTCTAGTAAAATTGGGTAGGGGTGTGCAGCGAGCTCCTTGAACACCTTGTCCATTTTCAGACCTAAATATGCGATTTTCCGTACCTTACTTTAGACCTTAGCCAAAACGCGATTCCCTTTTTCAGATCCGACCCTCAAATCAATACCTCATTTCAGACCTGCTTTAAACTAAGTTCCCTAGTAGAGACCAATGTTAAAGGCAAGTTAATCGTTATTACATACATTTGTAGGCTGCTAAACCTTACTACGTAAACTAATGTATTATGTTTATAGTCTTTTTTATAATGATAAAGAGTGTGCTTCTAAAAGCACCTATTTTGTCGATCAAAACCGCTCGGAAAACCACACTCCTTGGGCCCCACACATACCTGTACAGGGCATTTAAGTTACCCCCTTCCCCCGGGATTGTAGGCTAATTTTACGAGCATTCGAATTGTGGGAAAACGAACGTACACTGCAACCACGCGATTAGGTAAAATGTGCGAAATTTCCTTGATCTAGTGAATCTACCGGATAGCCAAGTTTGTTATGTTAACACTTAGCCCACCAGTGCCTTATCTATAGTATACCCTTATCACTCTTTGAGCAAACGGTGCCTGTCTTCTTAGATAAGATAACTCAATTGATCTCTTCATCCGTAGATTAACAGGTGAAATATTGGCTGGCATTGACCCCTGTTTTTTTTTGTATTTTAATTATCTATTTTACGCTTCTTGCTTGTCAAGTACTCCTTTTGCATGAAAAAGCATAATAGCCTGCTTCAAACTCTGAACCAACGGACAACGGGTTTGTTCTAGGTTCTTATAAATGATCGGAATAATGGATCAAAGGACGGCTGAAGCCTGGGGAGGGGACGTGACCGTGTCTCCCACGCGGCCTTTTAGCACGCGCGAAGACCTCTTTCGTGTACGGCACTTTTCACCTCAGTGTTGCTCCTGATATGACAACCTATGAATGTAGCACCTTTTACAGTTCTTTTCTTGCGACATTCGCGTAGTAACGTGGAAAACACTAGATTAGACGCTGCTCCCTTAAAAAAAAGCTCCATGTTTCAGTTAACTCGTTACGTTGTGTCAACGTCATGCGGTTAATGAATCATTTAAATCCAGTTACTTGCCTGATTAGGTCTAATTAGCGAAACGGCGATTAGCGCGCGAGTCCTGAAGTCTAACCACAACACTTTTGGTCTATTGAAGTCATGAAGTGAACCAGAACGACGCGAATAGTTCAGCGCGGTGTATTCTCGATCTAGAATTTACTAGGTTTGTTATACCCATTCTTGTGGTCTTCCACCACGTGGTCTCTTTCCTCTTCATTGTCGCTCCTCCACTGAAATGGAGAAAAACCGACGCGTTCTGGAACGTGGGATATTGAGTGGTGCAATCCGGTTATCCCACAGGAAAATCAATTATGTTTGTTTCGTGTCAGAAGCCGAAGAAGCTCATGTAGTCTTGGAATGAGTGATTTTGGACTACTGATAAGTTCCACCCTTCTTAAAATGTACTTGCGATTTCATTTCAGCTGTAAATTAACTTGGATTAACGAGTTATCGTCCGAATCACCGGGAAATGACTAAGTTGAATTTTTCCTGTGTGGGTTGCCAGCTCTAGCAATGGTGAAGGGAAAAAATGGTTAAATCAGTTATTTTTGGAAGGCGCAAAATTGTTTGAATTACTAGGCAGATCGCACAGCACGTACCAACACTGCACTCTTATCTCATAGTGATTCTGTAAACTGTTAAATAAGTGATTCAATGGACACTAAAAGAACCAGTGATCTCAAACACTGCACTTTTTCCGCTTCTTCTCCATATGTATCTTACTTCAATACACCAGCTTTGTCATAGATTAGCTCAATCTCAAATAGCATTTCTCTACCGCGCCGCTACTGAAACATTGAGTACAGAACAGTGAAAAGGTTGATATTGCACGCACGTTTGCTAATATTCTTACGGCAACAATTGACGTCAGCACAAAACCAACACGGAAACATTTTCGAGCCGTGCGGATTTTCAAAACGTGTGTTTCAGCATACTTGCAATTGTTGTTTTTGTCTATTAAAGCACAGCAGAACGTCCCGCTCGGATGACTTATTTGTTTTTCAAGTTTCTTTACGTCAACTCATTTTCCCTTGAATTGAATCATGTAGGTGTTTAAGCTTATGAAGATCGCCCGAGGCTGAAAGCAAAATAGATTCGTTATGAAAATGGGAACATTCGATGTTGTTCTTTTGGCACTTGTTAGCTGTCGTTATGCTGCCTGTTTCTAAGGCAGGAAGTTTAGAACGTGAGTAAAACAGGAATGTTTTATGTTACTTGCGTAATTTAAGAAAGTTCAAAAGGAAAACAAAACATTTGACTGAGAAATAAATCGATGTTGAGAAAGGCATGACATACAGCGTATACGCTTCATTAAGGTTACGTCAGTTTTGCGTTTTTTAGTGAAAAGGACACAGCTTGTTTACTTTTTACCGTGTCACAAACGGCACAGTGTCACGAAAAACTCGTATTCCATATTTGTTCATACGTTCATTAAAAAAGACCGGCCTTGGTACAATATTAGAAAAAAACGTGCACACCGCACAGACATGTCCTATTTGCTTGGTATCGGTTGATGAAATCATCCGAGAAATAAACGCATGACTTTTGGTCATTGTTGCTGCTTCACTATACCATAATCAGGAAAACTTAACTTGAAAAACAGTATAGTCATATAATCCGCTCATGCCCGCTTATCAAAGCGGCGTCGTAGTAAAGCGATGTTTATCTGCTGCACGTTTGGGGTGAATTGTTATTTCCATTGCATGAACACGTTGTCATTTGTGAGACAAGTTTGTCTCTGGCTGATAGCTTAGTAATAGCGTTTTTAAAACTAAACCCCGCGGCTATCGTCGGTCACAGTGTCTCTGTGACGGGGTGAAATGTGGAAAGTCGTACGTTGGTCCATGTAGCTTCTTTGACTTTGGCTTCTCTCGTTTAATCCGATTGAACCGAGCTAGAGCTATATAACGTGCTTGAAGTCGGAAAGTGTTGTATGATGTTTGTAATAAGGTTAGGGTGGAATTATAATCATTATCACGGCATTTTACAACTTCACATGTCATAGTACGGGTGTGGGGAATTGGAGTTATAAGGTTAGAAATTGCCTTTCTCTGTGTCCCATCTATATAATATCCGGTACTTTTTGTAGACCGATACAGTCTCTTTTCAGCGGTAGTGGTAGAGTTGTTCTGTGATGGAATTGAAATGTTTTGGTAACCAGGAGAAGGATTAAATGTCTCGGTCTCCCAATAGTGAGGTACGGAACCAGGAGGAAACAAAAAAATCGAGAGGCAGCATTAGCAAAGAGTGTATTCCTGAACCACATACAATTTAATTAGAGCTAACGTTGCCATGAGCAAAGTGAAAATTAAAAGTTTGCGACCAATTTCTTCAAGAGATCTTACTAGCAATAGACCTCCTTGCACAAAGAGCCAATAGACCACTTTCGATATATTGAAATTCAGCTTGGTAGCGAGGCTTAGAGGACACAATCAAAGGGAATTGAATGACATGTTTATTCATTTCTTTTGTTTGTGTCCTCTAGGCCTCACTATCAAGCTGAATTTTAATATATCGATAGTGGTCTATTGCTAGTGAGTATACAGTATTTATAATCTATAATGTCTTTACTTTACGTATACAACCTTGCACTTGATGCACTTGCCGATGTCTGGTATAACTGTTCAATAGTGAATTGTGAAAACATAAATTGCGCTCTGTTAGCTGGTGGAGAGAATTTTCGTTCGGTTCGGCATTGACTGAGACTCCTAAGTGCAATCCAATGAAAATTACCTTACCGACCTCCATACAATTCTCTTAATCCTATTGATGAGAATTTGGTAATACATCCAAACAACATCCTGCTTGTCGATACTTTGGATTGATAATAGGTCAAAAATTGGCCTCTCTTGGGCGGTTAACAGTTATATAGTCGATGTTTAGATTCAGCTTAACTTTTGTATGCCTTCAGATTTAGGCCGGGCTCTCTTCAACTCTGAAGCGGACAACTTTCTGTCGGTTTCCTGGTGGTTTCCTGGTGGTTTCCAGTTGTCATTATACCCCACTTCACTGCGGCAAACTTATTGCAATGAACGTGATCGAGTTGAAGAGATTCTGCGGAGTAGGCAGGAGTACGGTTCCTGGTGACGCAAGTGCTGGGAGACTAATAGTTACACTATATAGTCACACCTTGAATGACGTAGGGAAGAATTACCTGTCGAGTAGAATATACTACCATCAAAACATTCAAGACATTTTTTATTAAACCGCGATAGCTAGGGCACGTACTATTTACACATAATTTGTCAGTTTTTTGCGAGTATTAGGTGGTTTTCGTTCTTTTGAATTATTGAATTAAGTAAATTACTCACGCTTACAGAAAATTGAGAGATTTATTTGTCGCTTGGATTGGATTTAATGTACGGTGTTACGTTCTCCTTGCTAGGCGTAGAACTTAATAAAAGCTTTACATGTATCAACTCACGTTCTCATAGCAAAAGGGCGTGTGTTATTCGACTCTTGTATTTGAGTAACCACTTGAAGACAGAACTTCTATTCAGAAATTCAGATACGTGACTTCTCTTAAGATGTATAGTGGCTTTTGAATAGAAAGGCGAGAATCGGTCTAATTGTTGTGTTTTCGCATTTTCGGACGGGAAGTAAGCTGGGTGTTCAACCGTTGAGCCCAAACAAACTAATTGCCTCAAAAGGGAGAGACCAAATCGACTTCCTTTGTACCGACCTTTGTCGCGTGCGGTTTTAATTTAAATGCAAGGAAACTGTTGCTCGGTTACCAATGAAATTTTTGGTCTTGTTAAAAATAGAAAAGTTGGATACAGTTCAAACTGGTTTTATGTTGTGACTGCGGCCGGTGGCCGTTTCTTAACAGGCGTGGTGTTTTTTCGCTACGATGTGTATGTACTTTCACTTGTCTTTATCTTTTAAGTTCTTATGACAACCGGGGACCAAAGCACTGAAGTTCTCTCGAGTGAACAAACGAATTTTTGCTCATTATTGAATAAACTGAGGCATTGATTGGTTACAAAATCTTTGTTTGTCCAATGTTGTAGCTATACGTTTCCGTGTCGTGCCGGTTTCTCAAACCAACCTTCTTGACGGCGGAAACCACTTTATCATTTCAATAATTAGATTTCTAGAGCCTTGCCAGAAAGGTATTTCTTTCATCACGAATTTTTGCACTAAGTGGGGCAGGGTACCCTTGCCGGAGAACTTTGTCACCGAAGTTTTCGGTGGTTGGCGTTTAAAGAGTGAAACGGCACCTTGCACTGAGCACAACAAGGTTGACGGTGCTGTAGCTGGTCACAAGTTAAGCTAAATGCCATTTACAAACCCAATTTGAGCGATCAATAAGAGAGGTTATTTGAAGATAATACATGATTAAGTCTCAGCTTACTGTTTAGAAAAAGCGGAATTAAGAGCTAACGAGAATTCCGATCTGAAAGTCTTATCAACACTTTACAACAATACATAGGAAGTTTGAATAAGCCTAGCGCCCCCAGGGGCTTTCTTCTGTGATAGCTTATTGACTATAAATCCATCTCATCATTAAAGGTGGCAAAAAAAAAATTCAAATGACTCTATTGTGTGTAAGGCTGAAAGTAGCTGATGGCATAACGACTAACCAGCAGCAAAGCGAACTTACGTTAAGTGCAGTTAGATATACTTCAACAAAGGTTTTTTCCAACTTAGAGAAACGGAAATTGCATTTACGATTGTTTAAGCAGTGCTGAAGTTAACTACATTCAACATGTACGCTTTCTTTCTTTTCTCATAGTCAAGTAACTGAAAATGGGAGAGACAAAGTAAAACGATTGAAGATGGAGAATGCTTGAAGGTCTTGATTCGCTGAAAGTAAACATGTGTCGTTAATCAAAATCTTCTTTTTCCTTTTTCATCTTCTCTTATTTCAGCCGATTAATCTATTCTATGGAGCTATCCTTCTCGTAGAAGTAGAAATAGGGCTACCCAAACATTGCAAAGTTAGTTCAGAGTTCCTTTGCAGCGTCTTTCATTGCAACGTCACAAATGACGATTATTTGAAGATCTTGATTAGCTGAAAATATGCTGAAATCAACCATGTTGAATAGTTGATCATAAAATCTTTTTATCTTTTTGATCGTCTTATTTCGATCTCTGATTAATCCATAACTCTATGTAGCTGTTCTTCACTAGATATAAAGCTACTCAAGCATTGCAAAGTTCTCTCGTTCTTGTTGCATTTTAGTTCCTTTACAGACTCTTATTGCAAAGTTTCAACTGAATACATTACAACCTGCAAGTAAAAGAGCTTTCTTAGTGATATTTTCCATTGCCTAAGTTGCAGACTAACGCGTCTAATAACTGAAGCTCTAAGTAAAAGGCACTGAATTGAGCCATAGTTAGTAGAGGGGGACCCTCTACTAACTATGATTGAGCGAGGCTCGGTTGAAGATCAAGCAGAGAAGAACCCCCATACTGTTTATTTGGAAAAGATACATGTGATTTCCGACATACGATTTCCTTGATTGCAGATGATGTGATTCAACGGATTTTGCTGTTTTCCGCTTCATCGGAATCGAGTTTCACTCTCCTTGGAGACAAATTCGTGAGGGAAACGTTTTGTTGCCAGTACATTGTTTCCGGATTTCTGAAATTGCTACTTTCCGCTAAATCTTCTGAAAATTTAATCCCACAGTAACTTAAAGGTAGAAATCCCTTTGAAAAATAAGATGCGGTTGTGTAGTAAAAACTAAAGGCATAGATTTTACTCACTGTATCGAGTTAAAAAACCAGCAACGTTTCTTTTGTTGGAAGAACCGTTTAGCTATTTTTGGAACTGGCCTTTTCACATTACTGTCGTTTAGCGTTCTGTTATTAGAGCAAGCAAATAGTTTGCTGTTTTTTCGATATTTTCTTTTTGTTGTGAAGACAGCACTCCACACCATTAATTATACGGATTTTTGATTATTTTTCAACGCCCTATTTTGTTTTGTTACTGTAATTTCGGTGTAAGAATTCGTGCTTCTGGTGAAAGGTTTCCGGCAGAAGTTGTAAGATGCTGACATGTCATAGTGACAATTGGGGAGAGCGTCATCCTCGAAACACGTGCTTGAACACTGTATTTCAATCAGAAAAGCCGAGACTGCTGTTGAAAGTCTTCGTCCCTTTTTTTACGACTAACCGTTTTTCAATTTTGCTTCGTCAAAATGTTTTTATTTTCTACAGCAAATTGAATATGGATGTTATATTGTTCTGTCCAACGGAGGTGCAATACGCGAAGAATGTCAAGATTTTGTGGTCTAAATTGGGAAAAATTATACCAGCAAATGAGTTTTCGTGGTTTTGCTACAAAAGAAAGAATTTTACTAACTCTTGAGCTGAATGCTTGAATTGACCAGTCAGTGATTAATGATTGTTGAAACAACACCGAACATCCTTTTCCATTTAAAGTGTTTTCAAATGATAACACTTCCAAAAGTTATCTCTATGTAATTTTTTTGTTTAGTTTGGACCGATGGTTGTTTAAATTTTGATTTTAAAGGCGTTCTTGAAAGAGAATTTAACGACTTCTTTCTTTTTCTTTCTATTTCTGTTTTTCATGTCAGGGTAACTGATATGGCCGAATAGCTTTCTATGCATTTTTCGAACGTTAAGCCAGGTAACGGTTCGTCAACCGTCTACTTACACACTTAGAAAGACCAAAATATATTTTCTCATTACAGTATCAAGACATTGTTAGGCAGACAGTTAATGAGAACACCGAAAGTCATATTTAGGCGTCGTCAATAGAATTGGCGCTGATAAAGTAGTGACCAAAAAAGGCTTATATATTCAAGCACATTTACTTTATGGTCGAAGCGAAGTGTAGGAAAAATCATTACCCAATTAACTATTTGTATTAAAACTTTCTTAATACGTCATTTACAATATTGGGTCTACAACTGAACACTTAAAACGACTCACGGAATACTGTTTATTGAAAAGTCCGCACCCGCTTTACTCTTGTCTTCGTCAGTTATTCCCAAATTAGAGCGTCTCGTAAACCATCTCCTAATCAGTTGTGTTAACATACTTTCGCAATTGTACAAATGTGATGTCTGATTATGATACCACGGTGGAAACGTGTCCGGTACAGCAGCCATCTCGGCGCCTTTACCTTACCATATCCTGCGCTTTCTGATTCACTGTTTTTAACCAAAAACCACCAAGTGGTAAAATACTGTTGCTGTAGTTGTGGCTGTGTTGATCGACAGGAAGCGATTTACCCAAATTATGGCTGTGATCTTGTAGCTTTTGCTGCCAACTTTGCATTTCTTTTGATTTTGGCCGGACAGGCTGTTCCTTGATGATTTTCACAACAGACATATCAACCGTAATCTAAACAACGTTGAAGTACTCTGTCACATGTAAGCGTCTCATCTCGAGTGTGTATGTACAGAGTTCAATCAACGTGACATTTTGGAGACCCCGAAAAAAAAAAAAATAAATGAACGCCGAAAATCGAAACGCGTGTAAATGGAACAAAAACATAAACAAATGTTAAGGGCCGATTGATTAAGTCGTGGGCAGTCCGAGAAAGAAAAACAGCAAAGAAAACATTGAAATGTTGTCTTTTGTCGCATCACAAGTCAATTTGCGGCCGTTTTCCGTTTTATTGATTCACTCATCCTAAATTGAACGCGATTGACAGAGCGCGGGATTTTCGTGTCGATAGAAAACAAATCTCGTCCTCCCTAGAGGGTGATCAGGTTGATTTGCGGTTCGTGACAAAGCCGACCAATGAGAGATAATACCGCGCACAAGAAGTTCTAAAGCCTCTTGTCATTTGTCATCAGTGACTGGGTGTGGACTTCCGTTTTGAGTGGGTTTCTTTTGTGTCGTGTTTATGTAGGGCACCATTTGCATTTTAATCTTTCGCAACGGGAAATTAAACTTGAGGCTCTAAAGCTTTTGTTGTGGCTGCCATCGCTCGAAGTTCGGGACTCCGTTGACTTTTCTGTTTGTGTCTCGTTCAGTTTTGTTTCTCGCTTTTAAGTTGCGATCAACTCGCAAACCGTGTGCTGAAGTTTGGGATTCGAGAGCGAGATACTAGGTGCCTACGTAAGTCGGTGATCGTTCACTCGTGGAACCGGAACTAAGTCCCGCCATAGCATACCATCATTTCCGCTAAAACAAGTTTATCACTTGAGAGATTTTAAAGCTTGAATTACAATAGAGAATAATCGACCTCGGCTAAATATAAATTACTCAAAACAACGGACGACAAAGGGGTGAGAACGAAAGTGTTTGGGTAGTGAAACGGCGAGTTTTTTCTCTTACTAGAGTGCTTCTCGAAATCAATTTATCACTCCGCTGGCGGGTTAATTGAATCTTCAGAGCTGTGGAAAGAAAAGCCAGGATTACATCAAGAAATTTATTCTCAACTTGTCGAGGGTCTTTATATCGTCGAGAGAGAATATTCACACAATGGTTGAATCCTTGCTCGCTCTTTGTCTGTGGAAACATTAGCATTGCCGGGGAGGTTTCTTTGCTCAGTTTAATAGGAAATTCGCGGGAACTTTATTTTGGCAGATTTGATAAAAGGAAACATTAAATTTCCCAAGCTGATAATCGGAAGTGCCACGCAAGCTAAGCAAGACAGGCCCATTATAATACAGTCACGACGTAGGACGCATTCAGTTTGAATAAAGTGACAGCACAGGACGGTCGCGCGGCCGGTCAACACCGAGGAACACATGAACACCGATGTATGGCAACACAGACTTGATCACAGGACGACTTATAGCTCGTCATACTCTATGAAACACGAAGGATTGGACAAGATGATGCATGGCACGAAGGACAGAAATAATTTCGCCTTGGTCGATAAATTACCGCGTTTAACGACGAACTTTGCTACTACTGGCGTAACAGAGGAGAGCGATGCGGACGACTATTACCCATTTGTGATTGGACACGGGTCGAGTTTTAAAGTTATCGACCCCAAAGTGTACAAACAACTGCGCCGACATAATATTCAGCCAAAGGTACCTGTTAAGGTTGCCGATTGTGCGAAAAAATCGACAATCGCGAGTCACAAAACTCCCGCTACAGCGAACACAAAATTTTCAAGTAGCTCTGACAGCGCGGACGATGCCGACGAGTATTGTGAACTTTCACCGCTTGCGAAAGCGCCTCCCATACCGTTATCAACTCTTCGGTCACAGCCCGTGGATTTAAAGTCTAAGAATAGCCTCGCAAAAGTGTCTAGCTTCGAACGGAGACTCTGTTCGGATTGTTACTACTCAAAGACTAAAGCGAGTCTAGTCGAGAGTCAGCCGAGCTCTCCAACATCACGGCCTACGACTCGACTTGTGGACACTAGCTCACTGAAAAGCGAACGAGTGGAAAACTGTTCTCAGTGGACAAACGAGAAGCAGGAACCCCTCTTGTGTGGTGTGGAAGCAGACGAACTCATAGACTATGCCAGTTGTATGTGTTGTGTGAAAGGTATCTTTTATCACTGTACGAAAGACAATTTTGATGAAGGACAGCTCGCTGATGAGCCGTGTTCGTGCGCGGGGCCCGTCAGTTCGTGCGCGCCGCGCTGGGGTTGCCTAGCTGTTCTGTCCCTATTCATTCCCTGCTTGTGCTGCTATTTGCCCGCTGTGGGTTGCAAGAAAGCCGCCAAGGGCGCGAAGAAGAAAAAACCTCAGAAACGCTTTAAATTTAACCCTAAATAGACCAGGATCAATTAATGTCTCAGATTAGAAATATCTTGACTTCATAAGTCAGAGCATTGAAGTAATTTTTGTAAAATACACCGCCGTATTTTATGTGCGAGTTTTTATAAGAGTTGAAATCGAATATTTTATTTACCGGGTGGGAGATATGAATTCACAGAAGTTTCAAACAGATTTTGGTTTACAGGACTCAGTGTGTGTCTCGGTTGTGATTTGATTTAATAGCGCTCGGGGATGCGTTATCTGTACTTTTGTTATGTAACTTGCGTTTATGATGACAGCCCTTGTGTTTTCATGTCATTCTATTTATCGTAAGTTATACATTGAAATCAGAGTTTCTGGATCTTTATTTACATCATAGGATGACTGATGGATTATAGAATATCCTCGCGATTCAATTTCAGACTATCAAATGTTCGTGTTTTTCCAAATGTTCTTTCATTGACTAATCTATTTATTATTTAGTCTGTTTTGAAAAATTTGTTTGACGTCTTTTGAATTCATGTTCACCCGACAAAAAAAATACATATCACCTGCGAATATGCAGCAATGTAAAAAAAGAGATAGTTAAATTATGAAGCGCAGAAAGAATTATAATTTATGAAGTTATTAATCCCTGTATTTAAGTTTTATCTTGTTTGACCATTGTATGTAAAATTGCTCCTTTTTGAAGATTCTTATTATTACCTCAGGTCGAAGATATGCGGAACGCTCAGAAAGGAACTGAATAAAACTGGGTGTTTCAGGATATGTTTTGTACGTGGTATTTTCATGGTCAAAGCTTTGGAACATTCCTTCACTAGCGAAGCTGTTTCATTCCTTCCGTTGCGTTAATAGTGAAACAAACCGCCTCCCAAGATGTTGGCGATGAGCGAGGCTTGTATGGTTTTGGTTTAAAACTAACCCAACACTGACTCGGGCTTTTTTAGTCACGTTGAAAACCGCACTAACCCAATTTGCATGTTAAGCATTTGCGGCCCACTTAATTTAAGTTCCCGTTAGGCTCGGACCTTGGGCGTTAAAATTTCTAAATGTTTCAGCGAGCGATCTAAATTGATCAGAGCTAGCCAGCCTCAAATGTTTCTTTTCCTCGTGATAACAAAGAAAACACTGTGATGTGACGTGCTGATACTTTCTTATCGCGCTTTCGGTCGGAAACGGAAGTGGGAGGCGTCTAATTTCGATACTCGATGTTTCTTCTCAGCCCTTAGTGGTCAGCTCGGTCACTGTGCTTCCGCTTGCACTCCAAACGTCTTTTTTCGAAAATAGATCGCTAAAGGATATTTGCCCGCACGAAGCTTACCCAGTGCGTTTGTATTTTTGTCGGAATCGTCAGTGTGAATCATTTAAATAATATCACCTTGCGATTTCCTTACCCGCTTTTAGTTATTGTATGGTGTTACGCTGTTTTTCAGTCTGGTGTTGCGCGATTTTGAGGCCAGCACGAGTTCCGTCTTGTGACAATTGGATATTAAAACGAGACGGATAATCCTTAGTTTCTGTGGAGGATTTGAGTTGCTCGCGCCGTGTTAATTGAAGAAATCGTCGGATTGAAATATTGTTAGTTATCTGTGATAACATAAATCGACCAGGAAAGTGGAATGTAAAGTTCGTTTTTTCCCGCCTCTTATTTATCCTGTTGTCAAAATCGGCAATTTACCACCTTAACTTCTTTTTGCATCCATGATGATTTTGAAACATTATAAAAAAAAACGGTTTTTCAGTTGCGTGCCGTTGGTAGCCAGCGGATAAACTGACGGAAATAGACTGGTTAACCTTTAGAGCAAAGCTTAAAAAAGAACTTGAGTCGTTTCAAAAAGTTTCAAGATGTTTCTTTTTGGAACTGCAATCGCTCGAAGAACAATATCCACTTTATTTTTCAGTTGTTTACGTCAACAAGACACTATATCAGACTTCATTTAAAAATGATTACGATATGGTTTCTTCGCACTGGTATACTAGTTAGACGGCGGAGGTAAGCACTGAGAAGTTTTCTCTTGCAAACCTCTGATTAAAAATAATACGTTTTCTTAGCTCTTAGGTCCATCGAAGGATCACGCGAACGTGGAGATCATCTTGAACTCTCTCATCATTCCCTAAGCTCAGTTTCTAAAGTCTCCTTACTAATTTCCTTAAAGATCTTGTGAAGGCAGCCTTGAGAATTCGGTTGTACAAATGGTCGAGTTGCTTTATTCCACGCGCATCCCATCAACTTGACATTGTAATGATATTAGATCGGTGTTGGTCGGTCACATTGTGAAGCAGATCACTTTGTTTTTCTGTGGTGAGAAAACAGTTAGACTCGTAGTGCTTGAAAAATGAAACAGAAGCTTCGCTGAATTGATATAAGAATCGAGGGACTTTTTAGCAGATCTAGCGTGGGGGCTGCTCCAAACTATTTTGCTCTGGTTCACGTATTTAACGCTCAGTGCGAAGGGCTCGAAAACCTTATTGTCTGGAATACCATGAAGTGGTTTATACCATTAAAAAAATCTATTTAACAAGTTTTAACGATATTTCTGAATGACCCGTAGATATGCTTGTGTTTCTATTTAATTCTTAAATGCGACCTTACAAGAATTGTTCAATCCCTTCGCTGTTCACTGAAGCCTTAAAGCTTTTGCGTCCAACTAAGAGCGTATAATGCAATTAAACTATGTTTATCCTCCCCTGCCTACGAGCAGTTTAGTTTCGGTATACAATTCTCATCAGGGCTGCACTTTCCTCCCACTCAAATTCTTTCGATATTTTATGTTGTAAGTTAAGGCATCAAATGGACCAAAATTATTGCAACAAGTTATACCTCAGGAAGGCTGCCTACACGTTTTGTAGATAAAGTATGGTGAAAATTCGAACTTATCACACCCCCCACTACAGGCTAGACGACACTAAAATTATCGTATTTTTTAAGACTCATATCGGTTTTACGGAGCAATACCGGAGCACAGGAAAGTCGTAAAATATTTTCAGTCATTTAATACAAGCATGACTCTTTATCAACAAATATCTATACTTGCTCTTTCATTATTGAAATTTTCAACTATTGTTCGTCGCCGCCTCAGCTGAACGCGTAGGACTTTGTCTCCATCGCCGTAATCGAGGTAGTTTTGACAGAGAGTGTTTTTGTCTAAACATAGCTTGCTATCAAATCTCTTGTCTAGACAATCAATATATAACGGAAAAAGCGTAGGAACCTTACAGGATGTCACCAAGTCACAAGAGAACTTAAGTTTGCGTATTGGGAGTGATATTGTTTGCTCTACTATGATTAGGTAGAAAACCCCCTTGTCGCTTTAAACGGAAAGAGAATCTTGACCTTCTTGCAGTGGAGTTTGCGTCAAGTTGGATGGTTAGTCACTATAATATATTTCTTAATCTATATATATCTTTTGTTGTTTTCGATGTTTGCTAATTTATTTAAATTGGAAGGCGGGAGGATACCGCAGATGATAAACACCTGACCTTGTTACTAGCAGTAAAACAAGCTAGGCGTTGTCATTTGAATTTCCTTTTCTAGCGTGCAAATTTCCTACACAGCGCTTTGTACTAATCGAGTTGAATCATGAGCGAAATAAACATAATCAACCTATGCGGAGAATTGTGCTTGTGGCTGAAAGGGCGTGTTTTCCGAGTAAACAGTCCAAGCCGAGAGTAGAGGTGAGCAGGGGAAGGGGCGGGGAAAAGGAGCTAAAGAGAGAAAGAAATAAGCGGGCGACTTGAACTTGGCCAAGATTCGGCTCGCCATTTAATAAAGAACATATTGTACAGCTTAGAAAGGAAACCAGTGACATATCGTGTCGGCGTATACTTGATTTGCTTTACTTTATCGTTTCAGTTCACAGTAAACAGTCACATGCCTTGAAACTGACTAAAGCCAGCTAAAAGTACTCGTGATGTTTTGTTTCCGCCGCACATGCATGCTAGAAATTTTGAACGCTCGTTACGTTTTAAATAAAGACGCAAACTTGAAAGAATTTCGTATTCTGTCCGGCATTGTCCGGGAAGGATTATTACGGACTTGTTTGACAATTTCAAGGAAGCGTTAGCTGTTTCTGTTCCTGTGTTGGTCTCGATCGTTGTTTTCCGGCTGCTCATTTCAGTTGAAGGTGTTGGCTGATCTTTTTCCTTTCATCATTACAGCCGGTATTACTTGTGGCTCTGTAATCCTGTCACGTCCCAACTAGTCCTGTCAGTCCTCCTAACATTGACCATCCTGTGTTTATTATGTTTTTCAGACTCCAGGCCGTCAAATTTAACTGAAATTACGTTTTTTATACTTTGCAGCTTATCATTTTAGGACATCAGTTACCAACATACATTCGATTATCTGTTACCTGTTAAATGCAATAGATATTTCTTTTTTCCCTTACGAGGCATGTCGGGAGATGCCAACGCGTTTTGTTATCGCTTTTTATGAGAAAACAAAAAAAAATAATGATCATCAGTCATAAGTGAGAGGTAATTTTGTGTTAAAAACATTATTTTCTGAAAGCGACAATAACATAATAGTATAAATGTGCTAGTGCACTACCCATCTCTATTAGATCTTTTGTAGGTAGCGAGTAGCCTAGCAATGTGTGGTTGTTAACAAAATGGCAGTCGCTTCTTTGCATTTTTCATTATCTGTGAAGAGGACTTAAATAATTATTTGAACAACTAGTATATTAACAATCGTTCCCTCTCGATTTTGACTCGGGCTGTGCCTTCGTTGATCATCGCGCAATAGAAATCTCGAGCTCGCAATGTAATACTAAACCGAACGAAAACCGTTAGAGAATTAACGAAGCGGCAATTTACGTGATTTCGGGTCAGAAATCTACTAGTACAGGAGTTATTTTAGACGGACTGTTTTGCCGTAAGAGATATGCGTGAAGTAGAGTTGTAGCACAGAAAGAAAACCAAGAAGTGCATGCAGGTAGTGTTACTCGTTTGCTTGTGATTGCGTGTTTAAAAATCGCCATGTTTCGTACCTTCTGTTATGTCCGACAAGTTTATTTCGCCCCTCCCCTCGCCGCCCTCTCATGAAACGTGACTTACTACAGACACTACATTGGCGGAAAATTTTCAGATTCTCTCGCTGCCGTGAAAAGGATGATGAAGCATCGTTCACGCTTTGCGTGATACTAACCAAAGCTAAATATATTCTTTATTAGCCGCTCTACCTTCCGTATTGTATGGACGTGCCATATGGGTTTTTTTCGGGTTTCCTGTCTTAAAGCTGCCCTGCTGTGTTCTGTTTTTGTTTTGTATTTTGGTTCGTTGTTCCTGGTTATATCAATAATTTGGTGGCTTTCCGCACAGATTAGTTTGTAACCAGGGAAAAATACAGCCCGCCGGCTTGTCTGTAATCTGTAATTTCATCGCTTCGAATTTATTTTTTTAACTCAGTCCCTAATCCTTGTCCCACCTCTCTGCATCAACTTCTGCTCGTGGGCGGTGTTTTCAAATTCAGTTCTACTGATGAAAGTCAATAGATATTATTGAAGATTTGTTTGATATGGTTAGAGTTGTGGTGGTTAGATTCTTATATTACATGACATTTCCTTACTCTTGTTCAAACCTCACGTCAAATACAATGTTTTCCGTACGTTTCCTTCCTCTGATCTACTTCTAGGTCACGCTACATCGACGTAAGTTGTGCCTTGTTCAATCACGCACTCGCGAGGAGAAAGTAAAATGTTTTTTAGTAAGCAGATCTCAACGAATTGAGGGAATAAGAGATATTTAAATTCTGTAGGCTGTTTTATGTAGCTCGTGCTGCGTTCTGTCGGCCCAACAATTCATATCTCAGCTCAACCTTTGCTGAGGCAACTATCGCTAAGTATTTTGTCATCGTAGTATTATTTTCTTCCGTTACAAATCATTATTAGTCAGGTGTTATTGTCACGAAGTATGTGCTAGGCTTACCAATGTCCTTGGTTCTATTCTCATTGGGAAAGAGACTTATTTATAACTCGCGCTTACTCAGAGTAACCTAAGGACTGATGGAAGGGGATGACGCTACGGCATCCGGAGGACTCCGGTACCTGCGCTATCTCCCTCCCCCCGCTTAGGATTGGAAAGGCAAAGTCAGCAAGGGGCTAGTATTCAAAATCTTAAAATTTGCTTTTGCGACCCACTTAATTTCTGATCATCGAGGTTGGAATAACTAAGTGCCCTCCCTCACTTGTCCGCCGACACCGGACAAGTGAAACTAATTCTTTCATTCTAAAATAGCGTGGCCTATAATTAATGAGGGATCTATTGTAGCTTAAAAAAAGGGTTAGTTTAAGTGCATAACGGCAAGCCACACGTGCCCTCATGATTGGTTGCTGTCAGTCGAAAGTCTAGATCTTTGCTCCTCTTTGCACTGTGCATGAGCTGTACCAAGTTGGCAAAGTGTACCGTAGTAAGTAAACTAAACAGTTAAACGTCGCCGGAGAAGTAAGTTTCATTACTGTTAATTTTCATTCGTTTGCAAGCTTGGAACAATTATTCGTGTGGGAATTGTGTAGGAAACTCACAAATTGTCTCAAGGAAATCGATAAACAAGTTTACGTTAACTAAAATAAATCATACATTTCTGTTATGTTTTTCAAAAACTCAGCCGGGTCAATGAAACCTTAGTTAATAGAGGGATGAAACTGATATTATCGTTAAACGTATTGTATTCTGCGCACATCTTAGCGTCCTCATTATTGATTCTAGCCACGGTTTCTGAGTGGGTAGATATTGCTAGATTAAAAGGCCTTAGCCGGTGGAAAAAAGAGTTAATAATACTGATATATTCACATGTCACGAGTGCAAGTTAAAGCTTGCTTTCGCACGTGTTAACTTTTTCCTCCTAAGATCTGCTTCTAGGTTTCTGAATGTGATGTGGCACACAATAAAAAAAACCTTTAACTGTGAGCGTTCAGTCTACAACAGAAGTATGATCGTGCCTTGAAACAATATTAGACGCTGGTGACTGTATCTTATCAATGATTTCTACACAAACCGGTATAGATCGTCTATAATACTGTGCCTTGACCATTCGTAGAAACGTAATCTTGAAAAGATACCATGTCTTTTCAATTGGAAAATTTCTTTTTTCGTAGGACTTTCGCACCGAATTTGATTGTTTTCCGAAACAGCCGAGACATTACTGTTCGTACGATTGGAAACTTTGTTCAATCTTACTAGCTTCCTGCTGAAATTTGTTTGAAAATGTTTGTTCCCAGTGATTATGACCTACTTAGATGAGAACCACGCAACTCGCTTAATCTAAAAAAAAATCATTTCGTCTAGAAACTTTGTTTCATTTTTTTTACATTAACAAAACATTTCAAAAGTTTCAATTGTTGACGTTTTCTGAGATCTTTGATCCCCACACGGACAGCAAAGAAAATAACTTGCTGATAATCTTTCCGCGGTGGTCAGTAGAAATCAGGAAGGAAGTGTTTTTTTGAAGCGATACTCAAGGTAAAACAAATGGCCATTAACTATATTAATGTCGCTTCCATTAGTTTCTGTTAGGCCCCTGTCTTTACCGCAAATGGTTTTTTTGGTTCTAGTCGAACGAAAAATGACAATGTAATATAAATACCTCGTGTATTGGAGAGCGGTAAATAGAAGGAAATGGGCGTTGTTTTAATTGTGCTTTTTTGTGATGTTAAAGAAATTTCTGGACTTGCAAGGTTTTGAAATTGTTTTGGTTTGCTGTGGCGAAGAGCTTAAAATGGTCCAGTCTTTTCGGATTCTAGAGTTCTCTCCTCGGCGAACTGTTGGGGTAAAAGTGATTTATCATCATTAAATGAACGAAATGGTTGTGGAAATCGTAACAGAAGGAGATTATAGTAAACAGTGTTGTGAAGCTGCAGCTCAGACATCTTTTATTATCACAGGTGCAATGGGCTAATTTATCCGCATTGTTTTGAACCCACTGCTAACCACAGGAAAGTCGCTCAGAGACACTGGCTCCCGTAAGAAAACAAGTTAACAAGAGAATGATCAAGATCTTTAGAGCGGATGCGATTTATAATACCAGGCTTCTTTTGAACTGAACGGTTATGCTTTCTTTCCATTTGTGAATCCCACTTGAGAAAATATTTTCCAGTGTTTATGGTTTTAAGTTATTGATCCAACAGATCAATCATAGAGATCCGGTGCTATAATTCGGCAGACTCTGTGTCGCCGTGGTCATTTAGTTCATTGTCCTGTGAGGCACAGAGGAAGGAAAGGCTTATTATTATTGCCTTCTATCAATTATCAAGGTTGCCATAAAGATGACAAGTTTAGTTAATGTGGTTAAGCAAACATTCCATTGATATCAACAATATTCTACTGTGTACAGTAGACTTGTCAGTTTGAGACCCGCCCCTCTTATCGGTGGTTCCTAGAGGTGGTCAAAACAGTCCTATAGGTGGACTTTGACCTCTGTCCGGTTTCGCTCGTTGGTGAGGCTCGATGCTTGTTGCTAGCTGCAGTGGCTTTTCACAAAGTAATTGCAGTGCAAATCTAGAGATACGAAAACTGAAGGAAATCGTTTATATCGGTTCGATTTTCAGATAGGAGTGAGGTTTTTAGGCACTTTTCCCTCTTCTACATTTGCAAGTCTCTGTCAACTTGTGTTTACCCGTCCATTAGCCCGGGGGGTGGGGGTACTCCCTATAATGGCCTATACGGGGAGGCTCCGCCCGAAAGGGGTACCTTTTTCAGACTTCAGGTATATAAAAAGGTAAGGATTTTACAAGTTTGGGTATATGAAAGGGTAGGAAAATCTCCATTCGGGTATTAAAAAGGGCCTTGAATTAACACAGATCAAGCAGACGGAACTTGTGACTGTTTCATTTTAATTTATTACGCGCTACGTGAAAGATTTCCTGTTTTAACGATTTATTCATAAGTCTTCTTAAGAAGGTATATGAAAGGGGTGCCTTTTTCCAATAAAAGGTATACGAAAGGGGTGCCTTTTGTGAAAAAAGGGTATATAAAAGGGTAAGGGGTTGGACCTCGGGGCGGAGCCTCCCCGTATGAAACTTTTTTGAGTACCCCCCCCGGGTCCATTAGTCATACTGACCATAACCAAATTCTGTGAAGTGCCAAATTTCTTAAGCAAAATACTCGAAATCAACACTATGTAGTTTTTAAAGGTTCCAAACCTTGACATTTGAATGTTCGCGCAACGTTAGGTTACTTCAGTAGACTGGAAAAATCGAATTACCACCGCTAATTTGAGTAACGAGTAACGAGTGTGAAGTGAAAGGACTGCTCAAATTGAGCCTGATTGGGCACCATTAGGATGTTACTACGGATAAGCTTAAAACTAAGAAACAACGTGTGCAGGATAAACATAGCCAGTACTACGTGAAAGTGATGTTCACTAGCTTTCATTTCAATGGTCTAACACTAAGGTTTGATTTACAGACTCAAGAACTAATATCGCTTGCGGTTTGACTCTGGAAATGAAAGAGTTAATCTCTGCGCTCGATCCTTTCTGTACGCACACTGTGATTGGTCATGCAGGTCCTCTGTTTGAGTTCCACAGAGATGAAGGGTGGTCAGTAACCCACAACATTTCAACAAAGCAAGAGAGCATGGAGTTTTGTGGTTTATTGGCGACATAAACCTCGTGAGATGTTGGTAGAACATTCGAATAGGTAATAAATCACTCGTCCTGGGCTCGTGACCTTGCTCTTTGCAACGGACTACAGACGCCCGGGGAAACAGGCGGTCTTTTCTCGAAAGCCGCTATTTTCGGGGGTTGTTTTCAAGCCTGGTGTTGGTGAGTCACTTGATGGAAGGGATATGGAGTTCCATCTTGTCAAGTGACTGTCACTCTTACGTCATCAAAGTCATCAAGTTCAAGATCAAATCGCTCAGGGAAGCACGACCAGCAGAGAAAGGCAACACACAAATTATTCATGCTTTATTTAAATCGTAATCGAGCCATAAATAGGGACATGAGCATAAGTATTATTTTATAAACTGTTAAAAACATACGTGCAATTAAATCACAAGTACTAGCTTATCCCTGGATATGTATCCAAAAGTACCCAAGAAACACATCGAAACTGAAATGCCTTGAAAAATACTTCGAAATTCGCCAAGCCACTAAGTTGTTTTGAGCTACGCTCCGCGCTCCGATATGAAAAAAAAACATAGAACAAATCCTGACAGTACACTCGATGGTTTTCAAATTAATGTTAACTAATATCGATGGATATACATATATTAGTTCTCCTAGCTAGGCCCTTTATTTGATTTCGTACTTGTTCAGTTCTTTTTAGTCACGTGTCACAGGAAGTCTCCACTCGTCCAGGTGACGTCACCGAAACAATGCCGGAAAAAACATGGAAGCAAGATTGTAACTGAAATTTAAAACGATATCCGCTCAAACGACGTGAATCATATAAGAGATTAGTAAAACTGAATCCTGAATCCTCTAAAGGATTACCGTATATTACGGGAGTGTTAATAAAGTAATCAATGACCGGAGGTACAAAAAGTGCCTCAATATCGAGGACTAGTTTTCGGAATGTCAGCGGTTTTTTTCTGGTTAGTTTAATACTAAGTATACGACGACTTCGTTTGTAACTGGGGCAGTTCTTATTACAATGAACAAATCTTGAAAAAAGTTATTTCTACTTAAAAGCTTAAGAGAGCCGAAAACCATTGAATATCCGAATAACGTAAACTTCTGGGTTGTAATTCGGATGGAATATCTCAAGTTTTCAACGAAACAACTAGAAAACGCATTCTCAATAGCACGCTTGAACGAAACGATCTATACAATATGACTTTGCAAATACTTAGAATCTCAGGTGTTAGATATCTGTGTTGGAACTAATATCAATTTTATAAATAGCAAGGCCTCCCGGCATTTTTTTAAGAGGATAGCGTTAATTAACGATACAATTTCGGCGAAATCAGTTAAGTACGAGAGACAATAAGCACAACTTTCACTGAAGTGTTTGAAGAATTTTAATTGGAAAGAAGAGTTAAAAATACGCTCCACTTTCATCTGATACGACATTTTAATACTTAGATTACATTGTAGTTTAAATTAGGTCTCGAAAGTGTAAACATCAAGCTTGCCAAGAGGTGACTACAACAATGCTTTATTCAGTGAACCACAAAATTACAAATCGAACGAAACATGAGATTAAAATATTACCAGGGTGGAACACAATAAAAGATAGCAAACCAACCTAGAACAAGCTAAGGGTGGCTGAAGCCCATACCGTAAAAACTGGGACGGATTTTGAGCAATAAACGTGAAAAATTATGATGTTTTTTCCAAGGAGAACCATTCGTGTCCCAACTCCTGAACACACGCTGCTTTGTAAGCTTAACCACAGCGTAGGAAATGCACGACTGAGCCTAACTGTAGGTGGAACAGTTCTGTATTTGTTCAATAAACAAAGAAACTGTCTCGAGAGACTAATGATCACGTCCGAAGTCTTCATATTGCTTCTGTTTTTTAGTGTAGCGATACAGGTTTTGATCACTCAGATGAAGTACTTTGTTCATAACAATCAAAAATCACTGTCATCCAGTAGCGTATTGCATTTCATTTCAAACTTTAATACGAATAATGAACGAGGCATCTAGTTTTTCTTTGTTCACTTCAGGTGAAAGCAGCCGGTCTGAGACCAAATCGGTTATCTTGGAATGCATGATCGAACAGTGCCACATTTCTTAAATGATGCCGTGAAATTTCAAGTCCCTAAAAGAGAACGTGCGTTTTATTCCCTTCCCAAATTGTAATTATAGTTTAAATATTGATAAATAAGCTATTTTCTTTATACTGTATAAAGCCGGTAAAGGCGGGAACAGTACAGGGGGTTGATATTGGGCTAGACTCTGGATTAATATGTCTTAGGTTATAATTAGCACTGTTTTTACTTCTCTTTCAGGGTCGTACGTGAGTACGTGCGATGAATCTCTACAGGAGTTATTAGACCAATTGTGCGCCAAAGAAAGCAACTGTTCACATCAAATATCACTTATTCTGTTTCACTCACAGCACGTTTTTCCGTCTCTATTGTGAAAGGGGAAATCGGTGGCCACAGGATGAGAGCCTTAAATAACACTACGGATGTGCGATTATTGAAAAAAACTCGACAAGCTGTGTGCCTTTTCATACTTTGGACTATTTGTTAAGTTTGATTATTATTTATTGTTTTATTGAGCCTAGCTCTAACCCAGAGTTTAGCGAATGGGTGGAGGATTTGGCCAATAATTATTGGTTTAAGCACCGCCCGTTCAAGTGCTCTTGTAGTGAAGGATCATGGGGAGTGACAGTTCTCACTGTTTTTTTTTTCTATAAGACATCTTTACATCTCTGTATCCCTAAAACGTTTTGAAACACCAGTGTCTTTGGAAATACACTTAGTCTCACACTGGCTACTTCCCTCCGCTGATGTGATACTTTTCGTTTTCGGTGTTAATCTCCGAGTCTGATTGACCCAAGGCAAGGAAAAGTCGCTCATTTTTTTAAAAAAAGGACCATTTAGAACGCAACTGCAAAACCTTATGAAGTCAATAAAGGTTCTTTGGACTGTGCTCTTAATTTACAGACATACACCAGCTCCATCGGTTTCTCTTGTAAGCTCTCATTATCGCTCCGTTTTTGCTTTCTTTAATAGGCTAATTTTTAACGGAGAAGGTCATCAGTCCTCCTATTGTCTCACCGACTAGATAACAAGGGCTTTTGAGGCGGTCGTGGTTCGCCTATAGATGGTCATGTCTTGGGGCGCGTGAAACGTTTGCTGTGGGTTGTCGACACCACCATTTGTCCCACGAGTGCTTATTTGGCATACGCAGCTAGCCTTTATATCTGGAGGCCATTCAAATACCTGCCACCCCGGAGACACACCCGATGGGGGATGGTCCCCAACACGATTGAACTGTATACCTCATGGTCTCTTGGAGCTTATGTGTAACAATATCGCATTTTGCGTTTTTAACCATCTGCCGTGAACGTGCTTGGAAGCGTTGTGGGAGAATGGTGGAGTGCTAAAAAACTCTTGTAACGTTATCCTATGTCCAGGAATAGGAAAACGCCCCTGCTTCTTTCCTTACGTGGTTCCCCTAGACAGCCTGCTATAAACGGTCAAAGAACAACTTCGATCTGTACGAATCTTCAAAATCGTGTACGTTTGGTTGCTCCCAAAATCAGGTTGCGCTTTCCGCGAACACTTACAGACTTGTCCCTAATCCTTATTTTTGAATTTAGGTTAAGTTGAGGCTGGAAACGAGTAACCGGCAGTGGGCGTAAGGGTTGCTTCCATCGGCATCACACCTCATGCACACCGCAATTTATATGTCGTATATGCAGTCTTAGCATACCTCAATGACCGACTATCACGTAAACGCGCAATCTGATTGGCTACATAGGTGCCGTCTATCGATCGATAGACGGCAGTTTGTCAGAGCGGGCGCGATTTAGCATGCATCAATGCACAAGTAAAAATAAATGAAATAAAAAATATTTTTTTGCTTGATAGATCGATCACTGAGGTATGCTAAAACAATTAGACGGCTCGCTCTCGGTTTCTATTTCCTATTTCTATTTTCTATTTCGGGCTTCGCCCCTCGCCAACTATCATCCGATAGAAACTTCGAGCTTGCCGTCTAATTGTTAAATGGTCTCAGACGCGACGAGTGTATCTATGGGCTATGGATGTGTTCGGGAGAAGGGCTGCTACTTGCTAAATCGTCACGCATGAGGACCTTGCCTGTTGTTTTTCAAATAAAATAATGTTCAGATTGTTTTTCGAGTCATAGTATGGTTGATGTTAGTAACAAGATTTTTCACGTCCCATGTGTTTAGTTTTCTTCCGGGAGTAAGAGACTAGAAGACCTCTTCTCCGATAAGTTAACTCTGAATACCTCCGCTGGAAACTTCACCGTAATGGTAACTGGCATGCGCTCACTGGAAAAAGTTTGTTCTAACGTTCTCAACGTAACCCAAAAAGAAAGTCCTATGCAGGGCTATTCTACTCTGTTTATTGTATTCACCGTATCGCTAAAGAGTGTATCAAAGTTATCAGAATTAACTACCAATACAAACTAAGTAGACAAAAAAAACAGTACATTAAGTAACAGTTCTTTTTATCAATTAAGTATCCATCAATTTCAGTTTGTTTCAAGCGACGACATTCTTCCTCATTGTAATTTAACGTGTGTGTGAATAGAAAGTTCACGCACACGAAAGAAAGAAAGTTCTATCCAGGGCCATTTTACTCTGTTAATTGGATTCACGTTATCGCTTAGAGTGTATCAAGTTATCAAAATTAACCACCGCTACTTACTAACCAGACAGACAAAAATTAAAACTCGTCAAATAAAAACAGTATATTAAGTAAAAGTTATTTTTTATCTATTTAGCTTCTAATTTCAGTTTGTTTCTAGCGGCGGCATTTTTTTTTATTGCAATTGAAAGTGTGCGAGAACAGGTTTAAACATGGCCACAAAAACTACTTCTGACTTCTACGTCTGACCCTTCATGTACAGTTTCCGAGTATGGTACTTCATTAAAGATAATTATTACCATGTACGAGCCGTCTTTGAGCGATTATTTCTTCTTCAATGTAAACCAAACCGTTATCATGTTTGGTCAATCACAGCAAACCACTGGCACATTCAACGAATTCAGTCAGCCAATCAGAATTCGGAGCAACCAAGACAAAGCGCGGGAAAACGCGCGTAATAGTGATTCAGCTCAGTTTGTTCCTGATTGGTTGAAAACAAGAGCGCATGTTCGCTGTCATTGCTGGAGTACTTTGCATGACTTGGTATTGTCCAAAGTATATAATCATCATTATACTTTGCACAGAATTCAGCAAGTGCGAGAACCGAAGCAGACAATTGGACAGTCAATCGACAAAAACACGCGTTTAATAGACGATTTCTCCAGAGGCCTGACTGGTACCCGATAAAGTTAGCGAAAACGAATGTTCACCTTTGATCACCAGCAGTACTTATTTTACAGGTTCTCTTTGCCATTTCATGAGTTATAAAAGGAAGTTAGTATATTACGGGAATTAATAAATTACATTTCTTGATAAGGAAACATCAAAATGATTTTATATTGAGATAGGAAAGTAATAAAGAGGTAACAATACGTAAAATATGACCATGAAACGACTTTAAAACTTTACTATGTACATCGCAAAAAACTGTTATTCTTTTCAGTCTAGTGTGTATCATGAAAACTGAACAAAGGAATTCGGTACTACATTCAGTGGTTCTTATTAAATTTTACAAAATGGGTTTTTTGTATATTGCCATTTAACTTAAGATCTCTGAAAGAAAAATGCATTGTGATACGATTCCAACATGAAAAAAGTCTGCATGTTTGAAGAAATGTCCTCAAGCAAATTGCAGACAGGGCTAACACGGCACAGGACCGAAAAAACAGTGCTGATAAAAGACATGTTCAACGGCACTCAGGCTAGGAAAACAGCTTGTCTGGAACACACAGATGATCCTTTGCAAGCCTTGTGGGGCAAGCATTTTTAAGAAAGTAAGCTATTTGAAAATTAACCAGTCTTTCAAAGTTTGTGTTGGACGGAAAAAACTGACAATCACTTTTAACTTCTACTTATTACAGAGACCGAAACCATAACTGCCAAGGTATTACTCTAGATTCTTGACTGTTTTCCAAACTTTCCAAGTGGATCGTAATTCGAAGATAAACAATTCGAAGCATTACAATCAATTATTTTTAACATTGCCAATTGAAACTTGCGATGAAACATTCTGTTACAAAAAGGAAACGCGACGGCTGCGGCACCGATTATACCCATTTTACGTTGCATATTTACTGTTGCTTGTGGCGTTTGTCTCCTCAATAATAACACTCTCCCGGGTGAAAAAATAGGTAAATTGTTTTCTTTGTTAAGTGATTTGCTCGGGTCTACGGTCTCGTCTTTTTCCCTGCCCATATTATGGTTTTATACCACCACTCATTCAGGTCGACCTAATGGGAAAATTATGTCGGTGGAATGGTACCCTGAAGGGAATGTATGGGTATCAGCAGTTTTGCTTAAAACTAGAGGGGGGATGGGGGGCGGGCTATGTAAAAGTGCTGTTTTCCACAAATTGCCCCAAATTGCATTGTTTTGGGAGATTTTCTGGTGCCAGAGCTCATCATCAAGGGCTGAGATGGCTTAAACCTTGCCACTGATTCCAAAGAGATGTTTATTGGCATTGTGAATTTGCCAAACTTCGACCAGCTGCTCAATTCCAGCTACTGACAGTTGTAGTTCATTGACAAGGGGCAGGAGCCCATTACCCGGAGCGTGTAACTCCCATACAGCCTCTGTGAAACGGCGTTTTCACAAGTTGGTTTATTTTTAGATAAGCCTTTCCCACGAATTGATTTTCAATAGCCAATAGAAGCGATTGCATGATTTACAGTAATATGTAATATGTAACCACAAAAGAAAGCCTCATCTAAAAATAAACCTACTTGTGAAAACGCCGTTGCAAGAAAATATGCCAGTTGCACCGGCTCCGGATAATGGGCTCCTGCAAGGGGCAATAGAGCAAATGAACCTTGTCTCACCAGGCTTCAAGTGGCAAATATGGAAGTTTCGATCTAGGATGGAATTGACCGGAAAACATTTATTGCACTATCGAAGCCTGGTCAGAGACTTACAAAAAAAAATATCAAATTGGTTGGAGCTAGGTGGTTCTCGCTCAAAGAACATTCCAAATTCCCAGGATGCAATGCGGTCAGATTCCTGCTGGTTGGCTTCTTGGCTGAGGTTGCTGACAAAAAAGAGCTATTTAAGCTCTTGCTTTACTTTTTTGGGCGAACTTTTCATTTGAGTTGGAAGCAGAAGAGTTGTTTTGCAATGTTTTCCCTGAGATTAAGCGACTGAGTTGAAGAAAGATGTGTTTAGACTGTTTGCTTGTGAGGTAAGATTTGCATGAAGTTTTTCACTGTTTTGGAGCTGGTGTGGTGTTTTGCTGCAATCTCCATTCTCTTACTTTTCTTAGAAAAAGCACAGTGCTGCAATCTATTTTCCTCTGGTGGTTTACTGCAAAACAAAGACTTCTGCACTAGAATTTCTTACAGAAATGATAAGACCTAGCTTTGGATTTTTTTTCTCAACCCTATGCAGTTTTGAATGTTCACGCTTGCCTGGAAAAGGTAAACGCCAACATTTCTATTTTTCTATGTTTTTAACTTTTCTAGCTTTCGCTGAGCTCAGGCTGAAGGGTAATAAACCTTTAATGCAATGAACCAAAACTATTGCCTATCATGTAAATTTTTCTTGCACAGCAGGCAAAACACTGGTGCTGGGTATTGGCCAAAGATGCATGATTTTGTAAATTATACAACTTTTCAGATTTTTTTCACTGCGAACAATCAACGCCAGCCAGCCACTTTAGGTTCATTGCATAGACCAATATAAACACGATCTGCAAAAAATGGTTTCTTGCCTGAGTGAATTGGTGTTTTTTCTCAGTTATCATTACAAGAAAAGCACCCTCTAGGACACCTTACCAAAGCTTGTACCGTTGCCATGGCAACAAGAGACCCAAACATCATTATGTTGGTCATCATTCATGGCAACAATTTGCATGATGGTGATTACTTCTGATTAAGTTTGATTCTGAGCAAAAGTTGTATCTCGGGTACCATTCCACCTGAAGCATTGCATTGTGATGCGCTCTCACGTCTACTGAACCTTATAGCGCGGCTTTTCTTGCTTTGTTATAAATGCACTTAATATATATGTATATATATATTTTTTCACATTGTAGCTATTTTTAGCCGCCATGTTTTCGCGGTTTATCTCTCCTCGGCTAGCCGGGATGGCCCAGCACGAAACGTTTACATGTCTAGTATGTCTGTCTAGTATGCCTTAATGCGTTTTCTGAAAAAACGTATGAGAAGTTAGCCCTCCCAGGCTAGCTCTGTTAGCCGGATAGCCCGGTTAGCCGGGGCACCCTCCCTCGATGTAAACAGACCAAACACCAGTTACACTGAATTCCGGTGTTTCTGGTTCTAGTCGAGTACTTTCGTAATTTTGTTTCACTTGCTAGATAGAAGATGGTGTTCCACGTTCTCTAAGAAAGTTTCTAAAGATATCAAGAAAAGTTGTTATCGATGATGGACGTGAGAGCAAAAAGTCAGTGTGTTCAGTTTTTTTAGACCTGAAAAGTGTATTGTTTAAGAAAACAAGCTAAAACATAGGTACAGGAGGCGGATATAGGTTGGGTAATATGATGGACTCCTCTCACGTGCGCCTGTGTAGCCTCGCTTATGAATTTTGCACCTACAGCGAAGAACGCTGTACATTTATAATCACAATAGCTAGATGAAAAGTATGCTTGGTAGTGAAATTCTTCAGGAGTTGAAGAAGGGAATCACTTAAGGAGATTTAGTGTAAAATTCTCTTGATCACGAAAAGCCTTGCCAATGGGCTCTGTCTAGAGTCCACATGCATGTCGGTGACTACACAATACAGCGCTCAGTAATACAAGTTAGAGCCTGATTACATTGAATTGATTTTCATTCCTTTCTTGGTGGTGTAGGTGACCAGAATAGCCAGAAATAATTCTTTTTTTTTATTTTAAGCGTTCTTTTATTGGCAGTCGGCTGAAAAGCTATTTTTACATCATTATTGAAAACAAATTATATTAACATTTTTTTTCTACACGGGCTAACACGAAAAAGTGGACTCTAAGATATACCCTATTCCACGATTCTTAATCCTGCCAGATCTACTTTACTCAAGCATAATTAATCGAGGGAAATGGTTACGAAGCCCGTAAACATCAAACAAACAGGCTAAGATTTATGTTGGAAGATCCTTGACTCTACACATGTTTTGTTTTGAATCGCAATGCTTCTACGGGTTAGTTTTCTATGCGCACAATCACGTTTTGTGTTTTGCCAGGTTTTCTGCAGGGTCACCCTCCCAATAAAAGGCAACAAAAACATTCTTTGCCAGAATTTTTAACCATTTCCCTGTGTTAACTACGCATACGTATCTCTAAAACGACAGCAACTCATGTGAAATATCTTTTGTAGCTTTTCAACAGTTCGTTGGTACTTGCGGCTGCGTGTTGCGTTCAAGTTCATTTTGTTTTTACTTAAAAAAGTGCAACTCCAATGGTGTTATCTTAACGGACCTCTTAGTTATTTTGTGGTCTTCACCATTGTAGAGCTTTGAAATTATATATTTTCTTCATAGCAGTGGACGAACTCTTGCCATGATATTTACAGACAACTCGACACCAAGCATAGGAAGACTACTTTTGGGTATTAAATACAATCTATCTGGAGCCTCTCTCTTACTGGTCAGCTGAAGCTCTGGGAAAGTGATTGTTTTGTACGCTTCTAAAGTCTTCTGATGATCAAAATCCACTAGACGCATGCACATAAGGTACATTTTTTTTGAGACATTAGATGATAACATAACTGTTATTAAAACGATATCACTAATTCAACTTATATTTTTTACACTCCCGTTTTCTTCTCCCCGCATTTCTCATTATAAATTTAAAATGAAAACTTTATAGCTTTTTCTTATCGGACTCTCGGTGTAACTCATCCTTTTAAATGAGTGGTAAATGAAAATTCTCTAAAGATTATTTCCTAACACGAGAAATAAATAAATAAATATATACGCTCTCATATACTTGTTCTTATTCGATATTCAGTTTATATGTGGTACTTAAAGAAATCACGTTAACGTTGAACAAACCTTCAGAAATGCTCTGACGTGCGAAAAATAAGACGCGCAATTAAAATTGAAAAATTATATCAAATTTAAAGCAAAGTGATCCCAGTTAATTTACAAAGGCACTAAAATATGCCTACTAAATGCTTTCTTTAAAAAGCTAACATTTATGATTATCCAAGTTTTAATAATTACAATTAATATATAGTTATAGTTAATAGTATTATGGTGTTAGTTACAGCGCACGAAATTTTTAGGTGTAAAGTTTTAGGTGTAAATATTTTCATTTACAAATAATTTATAATCTTTCAAGACTTTGTCCACAGTAAGCGTTTCCCATATTGAATGTTCACTTATTTGAAAAGAAGCTGTTAAAATTTACAACTTTTCCTTGTTCGACATAAAAATACACCTATGTTGACGAGACTGATGTTGACTTACTACATTTACGAGAACACAAGAAAAGTTACTATAAAATCTTTGTCGCCAGCATTTTCAGGTTATCTCTGATCGTAATCTTTTATCTCATTTATTTAAGAGAAAAAACATGTTTGTTAATCCCTTTGGGTATTTAGACTACCAATATAAATTATTTCTTGTAAGTATTAATATTGGCCGGACTAAAATCGTTTTTGGTTTCATAATTCAAAGTAATTTTAACTCTGAAATATCAGCCATAAAATTCAAAAAAATGTGGGCAAAACGACCTCAACTAAGAGTGAAGATGAACATTAATTTTTTTAAAGTATTTTTACGATGATCCTTGGGAGTTTATGTTTTTCACTCGGGGAGTTAAATGACATCTTCACCTTTTCACTGTTCCCTGATTACTCTTAGGCCTAGTGTTCTTCGCAGCCTTTTCTTTAATGTCACGCAACGTTGCGTGACATCCCAAAACGGCTGCGAAGGAGACTATTTTAGGCCCAGGTCAAATGTCGAACTTCCCATGAGACGAACTAAACTGAGCGTATGAAGTTCGTGATAAGTTCGACGTTTGTTTGAGTTTTTAGATCGACCAACACGTTCTATTCGTCTGCTTCAGACGGTCGATCTAAATTCGAATTACGTTTCACGTTTGACCCAACAGACGAGCTTTACCCGTAATTTAGTTCATGTCATGCCATGAAGTTCGACGTTAGCGTGAAGTTCGACGTTAGACCTGGGCCTTTACGACCTTATTTTATATCTTACTTCTAACACTTCAAGTGGTACATCAAAAGACAAAAACGATCATGGCTTAACATTGTTGGGAGGAAATAGAAAGTTGATTTCCCTTAGAAATAAAATATCTACTCACTGAATTAATTTTCAGTAGTACTACCTATAGTATCTTAACAGCTTTCGTAGGGGTACTACTTAGCTGTACAGTGCTTGTAATTATCGGCACAGCTGTGGTCTTAGATGCATCTTTTCTCTTACTTAACTTGCGCCACCGCTTGAATTCTTTCCACGTCTTTAGCGACACAGTGATCTTCTCAGAAGGTTGCGTTTTCCGGTACAGTTCGATTGTGGTGCCCCCCTTTCTCTTGTTGATCTTGTACTTTCGTGCTCTGTATAGCCTGATGTTTGATGGTCGTTCTATGAATTGCACAGCCTTGACTCCCCGGGCGTTCTTCGTCTTTAGTACCTGCCTTGGTCTTCCTTTTCTAGTAAAGGCAACGAGGCTGTCGTTGTATTTGACAGAGCTGAATTCTGTGTAAGCGTTTTCAGCGACGTGATCCGTGAAAAAGCAATTATCCTTCCACTTACCCTGCGCCTGTCAAAAGATACATTAAAGTTAATACTTAAGCCAATCGGTCAAATACATGGTGTCTCTATATGAAATCACGGGAGTTCTAGCTCGTAATAAGATGCGTTCCTAGCCCAAGCGGTTCGCACAGTTACAGCTGCCGGCTTTGCCGCGCAAAGCGTATTGTGCTCTCCTTCCCAGAAAAGATTGTCGGTCCATTTAAATAGGTTTAATCCTGGAGCAGAAGCCCCCTATTTCCTTTGCTTAGAGTACGAAGCTAAAGAACTAGGGGCCGTCCACCACAGGCTTCAACAGGTGGAAAAAGAAAACGTGGACACTGAATGGCGGCGATGGCTCGCAGACCGTAAGCTCTTGATCTAGAGTTTAACGTATCAACAATAAGAAAACCGCACCTCCCAGAAAGGACATATCGCTATCACGCAATTTCCTTCGTAAACCAAACTTAAGAAGTTTGTCAGTGAGACAGTAGAGAACATTTACGCTCTGGGTTACATGAAAGTTTCACTGCTGTTTCATACGGCGGTCACTCTGAGTATTTAGTTATATGTGTTATTGTAACAGGACGAGTTCAGTAAGTACTCGAAGACAACAGCGCAGCATTGCATTGTAACAAGCTCCACTCCAAAAAGGATTCGACCCATTAAATCAAACTAGAGCCTTGAGCGATGTCTATCATTTCGTCTTTCCTAAAGTGGTATTTTGGAATTTTGTTTTTCTCGCAGTAACCATGGTTACATCAAAGAATAGCATAGCCCGCCAAAACGCCCTTGATTGTCTGCTGGGAGCTGAAAGCTTGCAGATTTGCGAATGTAATTTTTCTTGAAATTCCTTTGCCAACCAGCTAGAATTCCATCACTCTGTTAGATATGCCTTACTAGTTATAGGCGACAAATGCTGCTATTAATAATGATTTAAAATTGTGTTATTTCCTTTAGTAAACTATCACGCCCGGTAAACACCTCCCACGCTTAAAAGTAAAAAGAAATCGGCATCATAAGAGACATTAAAAAGATTAACTCAGTGTACAGCGGAGATTTTGCGGTACCTAAATTGAGCCGTTTGAACTTTCCGGGCGGTGTTTTCTGATTACAGTGTATTGTGTAGACCTGTAAGCTTGTTTGAATGCACTGGTTTTATCTCCCGTTAAGGTTGCCCCAACTTCATGCTGCTTATGTGGGCAAACGGGCGTGATTTCAAACTGATTTCGTCTGTGTCGTGTTGTGTTTGTGTATTTCGGGCCACGAATTCAGAGTTAAGACTTCGTCCTTTTCAAAGATATTTTTAATGCTTCGCTATTTTGATCTGCAAAACTGCGTGAAGAATTTTTACGTTATCTTGTAATTGTCAGAATGGCGGCAGAATGCATCAACCTACCTGTCCTGTACCTCTTGAGAATTACTAGTGAAAGTGAACCATTAATAATTTCGGTCTAAGAATCTAACAATAACAAAAAACAAAATACTGGCAAAGTTCAAGCAAGCGGTTGTTGTTGAGAAAGAAATCTTCAAATGTTTAAAATTGCAGGACAGTGCAGATTTTTTTCAGTTTTTACTGATTCTCACGCAAAACCTCTGCTATGTGATTTACGTAAATCGGTAAATGGCGCCTCTAGAGCATGTTGGGATTAGGGTTGGACAATTGGTCCGCAAGTTTATTCAATCTTAACACTCGCTACTAATTCCATCCACACATTTTCTTATGCCTGTTATTATTAAGAAGTTAATGATATTTTCCAGGCGATATCGCTACTTTTGCTTTAATTTAATGTTGTAATTTTTTTCACTGGGGTCTAAAAAATTACCTATTTTCCGCATAAGTTTCAGCAAATTAACTCTTGCAAGACTGTGTTAATTAAATGCAGGCTCCATTCCCTCTGAAGAGTACTTTGCAGACGCGTCCCTAATTGCATTTTCAATAGATCCTTCAATTACTGTAAAATAAATGGGGGCGTCGTCATGTGGAAAATGAGTTGGTGAAAAATGTCATGTTGACGACAAATGGCGGGGCAGGGGTTACCGCGACCTAATTAGTTTCTTCGTTAAAAGAAAAAGCGTTGCTCTGCTAACATTCACCCCACGTGCGTCATAAGGCTTCATTTATTGAAGAGAGGAACCGGTAAACCGGTTGGATAGACGGCATTCCAAACGAACGTGCGCACATTACAAAGGCGTACACCATCCCGACATGCATGACATTCCTTGTGCGTTTGTCACAGGGAAAACGAGTAATAGTTTGCAACCTTCAAAATTCTTTATCCAAAATTACAGCAGCTGGAAAGTTCGAGCGTCAGTCTATCATCAAAAGACTGCCACAGAACACTAGCTAAAGGAAGGTCTACAAAGAAGACCGATGCAACAAATCAAGTGGCGTGGCACGGCCGCTAACGTGGTATACAGAATTAGTATAGCACTTGACGAAATTTTCGCGTTTTGAGTTGCGCGTGGAGGAAGGAAACTATGATGGGAAATACTACCGATTATTCTTGTTTCCTTTCATTTAAATTGCTTTTTAATCCAAAACAACTTACAAAAGAAAACGTTGTGACAGTGTGACAGTTGTTTTCGAAAATGGCTTCCTCGGTGCGCAAGTAAGAATCAACTGGAATTATCAGGAATGAGAATACAGGTCAGTTCTTGTAGCTGGCTTGTATCCGAGTTGGCAAAGACACTTACCCTTTGAGGTGTGATTCTTTTGTTTTTGATCACATTGTGACAGTGTTTTCAAAACATAAAACGAAAATAGATTTAATCACATAATTAGAATACCCATTATAGGAAAGTTCCGGTTCCAAAAACGTCCTAAGCAAACATGACATTCAGAATTCTTGCCAACTATTACCTAATCGGTATTCTCATTGGCTCGTATGTTGAAAGCTCAGCATGAAGAAAGAAAAAGTGTGATTTTGGCATTTTAGACCCAAAAAAGGGTTTGAAACTTACCCTCGCTCTCAGCCTTCCTCTCTTGTCCACGCAGAGGTAAAAGTTAGTCGCTGAGCCGCGGATGCGAACTCGCCCAAAACTCACTGATTCGATCACCAACTTTGCTGCAATTAAACAAATGAAATAGGATGAGAACACGCTGGCAAAAAGTACGTTTGTTTATAGGCCTTCTGCAAATGAATCTGTCACTCATGTTTTATCGCCACTTCAGGATTTGTTAGAGCTACTTTGTATGCATAACTTATAAGGGAGACCTGCTTTCATAATAGATGATACATTCGATAAATATTATACAAATAGAATATACTTTTATGCTCTGTCTAAGAAATCAGAGCAGAAATCAATGGTGAATTAAGGCGGTTTCCCTATATTTCAGGAAATACGGTATGTGTGCTTGCATTTAACAAAAAGTTTCACCGAACATCACGAATACTGTTTGTAATAACGAGTTCTCATAAGTATAGACGCAAACATGGTTATATCAGAGGACAACACTCGACCAGCTCTGAAGTTTACTCCTAGTCAACGGGTACGTTGCGGAAAAGAACTTTGACATGGACTTGTCGATGTTGAAACACGTAGATTTTACACATTGTAGCGCTTTTACCCAAACATTTGAAAACAGGGTAACATTGACTTCCACTGTTACACAGCTCGCACCAAGCATGCAGCCAGCTGCGGTTTTTTGTGGTTTCGCCCCCTTGTCCCACAACAAAACAAAATCAATAAAAGCTGTCTCTCAAAAATGGCAGCTACGCAAATCCGCTCCGTCAAGTTTTTCTTTGTTGTTTGCTTTACCGATGAAAAGTTGGAATTAGAATGTTACATTCGACAAATTCGCGACTTGTGAATGCGTTCAAAGCTTGCCAGGCATCTGGATAAAGGGGTCAGTTTCGTACAGAGGCAAATTTTCATCTTCTATATTTGTTTTAATTACGTGTCGAAGCAGACAGAAGTTTGCTTCATGCAAGGAAGATAAGTATAAAACAGCCTCGTGTGGAGCAGCTCTGTGCTGCCTGTCGCGAAATCTCTTTCATGCAATTAACGCAAAGAGGATTAAGTATTTGAAACCGGCCTCTCGAAAGTTAACAATAAACCAACCGCAGCGAGGCGTAAGTCTGTTAACTAAAGACGCACTCTAAAGAGGCCGATTAACCACCTCATTTCCAATAAGCTAGACACACGGAGAGGCACTTTTTTTGCAAACTGACCGTCACGGTCATTGAAAAATTCTTAGAATCCTTCTCCGTTCAGATTTGTGTAAACAGAGCACCCATAGGTTGACAATCATATAATGTGTCGTCAAACAAAATTAGAACCCTTGATTTTTTTTAGCAGCTACTGTCGAAAGGGGTTACTTACTTATAGCCAGGTCAATGAACATACACATTTACCTTGTCTGAAGCGAACACGAATGCTCCTAGGTGCTAAAATTTAAAAAATTAAAAATAACCAATTCTTAATTTGTGCTTCCTTTCAAAGAACCTGCCTTCGTACTAATAATAGCAACAATTAAACGTACGTATGTGATAACTTGAATTACAGAAAAGAATGCGAAAAATTTCATCGTTTTCCGAAACTATGGACAAACAACAGTCGTTTGCTATGATTTTAGCAGCGTTCACTCACGTAAACCTAACCTCAAATTAAGAAAGAAACGGAGAACAAAGCATTTTTGTGGTCCAGCGAAACAAAAAGGAAAACCATTTAAATGTCTTTGCGATGCGTTCACGCTCATAGCAAACAGAAAAAAAGCTAAGTCAACTAACTCGGAATATCACAAAGAAGACAAATTATGCTAAAAACTACTTTGCGAAAGGACATTAACGTTAATTTGGAATAGTGCTTTGCAAAACAATTAAAGCGAAAAAACTGAAAAGACTTTTTCGTTCAGGGGAAAAAACAGCTAGGTGTACCACAAGCGATTTGAAAAGCGTGTGATTGCCGTGAAAAGCTGTCAAGCTTTCGAACAGAAGATTAAGACACCGCTTTTGTAATAGGCAGAAGGTAAGGCGACAGACAAGTAATAAACTCCAGTGTAAACAAGTTTTTACAATATTAATTATACAGTAACATGGCAGTTTTCGAACTGGTACCGTATTTGTCGCCGTCTTCACCGATGGCGTCCACGCTTCTGTCTGCCTTGATTCGAACATGGCGGCCACTATTTCTCGAGTACAACTGAATGAATCTTCGGAAAGGCAGACTTTTCGTATCACTTTTCATCTTCTGGTCCTTGTAAAAGTAGTCGAATACTCTCTTTTCTTCCGGTTTCTGGGGAGAAGAAAGAGGAAGGAACGATAAACTTGACAAGTTTCGAAAATACGTGAGAGAAAATGCAAATGCATCCAAATTAAATTTCACAGAGTTTTGTATTAGTTTCCTTTACCTGATTATTAAAACTGCTTTCCTGAGCGAGACCATCTGGCAATAACAAGCTGAAGCAAGAAACATGACGTCAATAAAGGATTTGCTAGATTGTCAAAGTACAGCAACCGCTGTTTATTACTTAACCAAGTGAAAAATTGTTGATGCTACTTCAGGAAGGCGCCATTATTCATTTGACTAGGCGCTAAATTCTAATCTTAATCGATCTCGTCTTCAAAGGAAGCTTAGCCTTGGTCTTCTTTTCAATGCCTTGAAGTGCTATAACAACCAGCTGTGAATACTTACTGTAGCGCGAGGAGAGTTAGCGCTCGCAGGAGATTCAACCCGAAAGCCATACTGCACTGAACTGAATGGCAGTGGCGTGCCGCGGAGAACCCTTTTATCATGATGCGTCACGATTACACGCCCGTTACGTATACCGGTGAATTGCGCGCCTTTGGTACGGTGGCAAATCAGCGAGATTGGCCACAAAGAACAATTAGGAAGTGTTAACGGAAATGTACGACAAGTGTAACCTACTCCTTCTCAGCGAAGGAAGGAACTGAGCCAGTGGTCTATCTAGGACGATCCAACAAAACATAACAAAGTCAGATTGGAGATGTATGAACGACGGAGACATAAGTCTTGCCCATTAATAAGGTGTGCCCCCTGTACTTGCTAAGAACAATTAACTGTAAATGTAATTAAGATGCTTATCAAAATCTTTTATCTTCGGCCGCTGGGTTTGACCTTTCTAGGTGTCAATCTAAGCTTTTTACGCCTTAATTAAATTTTAAATGTTGAATTGTTACGCGCTGAGGTCGAGAGAGGCTTGATGACATGGGTGTTAGACGCAAGTCTCTTGTGCAAGCGATTTGCGGACCACAGCGATCAATGGGACGCGGGTGCTAAAACGCGAGCTTAGAGTAAATTTTTTCAAGACCATTCATTAGAGGTAGCAGCGGCGACATGAAGGGGTCGTGTGAATAACGATCGATTAAGTCTCGTCTGTTATTGGGCTAAAAGAACAATATGTCAATAAAAGTCTCTGAAAGCGGCCGACTTATTTCAGTTAACAACTTGAAAAAAAGAAGCGGATGTTTGGAAGATTAGATGACCATGCGATATCAAAAGATATTTCTTAGCTTGATTATTCACCTATTTAGAGTTTGCGAGTTCGCTTTTCCTGCAGGTAACAAAAGATACAAAGCTGTTATTTCATTCATTGCCTGCCACTGTTGTCGTACAAGTTAAGATTTTGACGGATTTAGGTCGATTAACATTTGTAAGAAAACAATTTAAAAGCGTGAAATGCAGTTAACCTGCCACTATAAGTGAAATACGAGATCCAGGATTATATACAATGAGATAATGGTTAGAGTAAATTAGAGCAGATAATAAAATGTCCAAATTATTGGCTAATATACAATGTGAACCAAACAAGTTACAGAATCCCACATCATTGCTGTGTTACAGCTCATTAAACTGTGTAAACAAAAAGCCAAAGAAAACCAATATCCCTTTTTTTTCTTATCGAAGACTGATATCATCTATGCGCGCGTGTCGCGGCCAACATTCCGTTAGAGGAAAAATTAGTTCTGAATTTTCCTTTGAAAGTCCTTGAATAAGCTTGGTTAATATGACAGTTAACATTCCTTTCAGTGACTAGAAAAAAAAATGATATCTCGGAAAGCACGCCTATGAGGGCCTCCGGGCGGCCTCTCTTACTGAATTCTAAAAAGGTGACAATCTGCACTTCCTTCCAGCCCCTCGGAGTGCTACCTATATAGCCGAAAAATCTCAAGCCTGTACAAAATACCTCGAAGAATTTCCCTTCGGTAAACATGCATCTTAAGGGTTGTTTGTCAGTTTCTTTGCAGTGGCTCTCACCGCAGATGGCTACGACGTAAACTAAAGGAAATCGCCTCGAAGCAGTGACGTCACCGGGCTTTTAAGGTCGACTTTGGCAATGTGGACGTTGTCCATAATTGATTTTCTGAGATTATAATCTGTATGGCTTTATTACTGTAATAAGGTGGGATGATTACTGAGTTTATTGCACTCAAGATAGATGGTTTGCCTCACGTGAAACAAAAGATGTTGTTGAGTTTTGTTGTGTTCGAGAGTAACACAGAATTAATTAGATATTGAGAGGTTAAGTTCTATCTTCAAGTCAGTAATAAAACTACAGGGCGTGAACATTTATCTGACACTGAGAAATTTTAAACTTGGGCCTGCCTTGATTTTTCAGTGCTTATCACACAGAAATGCCTTTGTAAATTATCCAGGTGTAGAACCTTTATCTTGCGCCTATAAAAGTGAGAATTTACAGGGCTTGTCTCATCCCACAGTTTCGCTGGCACCTTAAGTCTTCTTAAACAATCAGTCTTGGCACCGGATTATCCGGGAGACGGTAAATCAATTGAAAAAGTATAGTTTTTCGAGAGATCTTGGTCTAATGGGATATTGTAAAGTATTAATGACAAAGTGGGGGAGGGGAGGAGTGGTGTCTTGACAAGGGATCCGCTCTTAACCTGCTTACGAAAGAAAGTCCTTTTGACGAAATATTCATTACTCCGTTGAAACTGTTCTTTGTAGTTTGAGCTACTTTGGAGAAGCCCAAGATGTTAAGTAGTTACCACGTTTGTGTTGTAATATAATACCGACAACAACAGGTCCAAGGTACCGTACCCTCCTACTCCTCTCCTCCATTCACCGAGCGATACCTGTTATGATGCTAATGAAATTTGTAACATTGCAACTCTCTTCCGATCTCTCTTTACGTGTTGATGTTCGTTAAACGGAACTCCGTTTTCTTTTTTCGTACCTCAGATGATTCCAGACAGTTAAGTTCGTCAAAGAGAAGGCGCATTTTTGAGATTTCCGCTCTGGTCACCCAGCTATCACCGATAACCGCGTATCGATATCTCGGCGTACGGGAGATTTCCGATAGGGTAATAGGCCAACTCGTCGAAGGATACAACAGATTTGCTAAGGCCATCATAAACTATCATCTGTTATCTCAACTTCTCCCAAGGAGCTTCGAGAAAAATTACAGACTTTCTTCTAAGAATGTTGTGTATATTTCGTTCTCTATTGGATACTCGATACGATGGCGGGATTATAATCCATTTTGCACACAGTTTTATTTCACAGCATGGGCCCATTTTCCTTCTTGGAGGGTCATTTAAGGATTTTTGTGAAAGAGAAAACTGCTTCTTCGGCAGACTCGAGGCGCCAAGTTTGAGCTGTGACGTATATTGTTACGTGGGAATTCTTTTCGTGAAAAACAAACTAATTCCATGGTGCCTTTTTATGAAAGATTCTCGCCAAAGCCTTTTTTCTCTACGTTTTTAAACATTAATGTAGTGTAGAGAAAAGATGGCAAGGGTATTGTCACTTAAGGATATTTGAAATCCTCTTATCGGTTTTATTCTTAGAAGTTTTACGTTTTAGAGTAATACTCAGTAAGCTTGGTCTTTTGTAATCAATGAAAATTCGTCTGATAGATTCATCTAATTTTTAACGAGGAAACACACAGGTGAATAAGTAATAGACCTCTGTATTATACTTAACGTCCTATGTGTCCACCCGACCCTCAAAGTTTTCTTTCAAAATCACGAACGAAATAGTTTTAACAATACCAACATTGTGGGGGCGTGCATTGTTCTTGACTTGGAAGTGTCTAAATGATGACCTAAAACATAACACGCTGATAATGAAGATTATAAGAGGTAGACACGACTAAATCTGATAAAATCGCTGTCGCAGTAGAGTAGTTAATAAGTTCATTCTGAAGCTTCTTTTACATCGATAAAGAAACCAAAATAATAGAACTGTGTTGTCTATAACTGGGTGTCACGGCTGTGCGTGGGAGGATTTTGCGATTTCATATCTTTGGAATGTTTATTTTCGAAATCTGCGCTAGGATCTTCCTGGATTCTGCGTCTCTCTGAGGCTCGCCTCGTTGACACATTTAACCACAAACAGGCTCTTAGAAATACCCAGAACCATACTCCTTACTTGTTAGAACAAGATCTTATCATTTTATAACCCGAGGCTTTAGTACATTATGCATTAACATAACTAGAAAAAAACACATTTTGTAAAGGAAGGATTCAAGTGGAATGGTGAGATTTTCTTCTTAAATCGCATTAGTTTTTGTGAAATAGACTTAAAACATTGTCCTCCCTTTTTGGGGGAAAAGACGATCTTTTCAGGCATTGGAATTCGTGGCTATTAAGCCAACAATGCGGAATTTCATGTCAGCAAAGCTATTCATCGGGTGAGACACACATGTTTACACTGGAGCCAGGATTCTAAAGACCTGTCGATCGTATTTAGTACACATTGGCCAAGATAAGGAACATAAAACTTCCCTGGAGGAATTCCCATGCGAAAAGGGCGTGGTTACAGATTTTCACCATGGCACAGGGGCCTGTTTTTATTGGAAAGTGGCCAAGGTTCAGTCGGAACAATGGATTTCTGATGATTCTATTCCTGTCATTTCCAATTACGAATTCCTGAAGTCAAAATCATTGACGATCATATGAGGTTTAAATCCTTCCCGTTTGCTAAATTTCTAGGACGTCCACTTCACCTATAACTGATGTTTAATTGTTTTCACTCGTTCCTGTGTTGATTTCAGGTAATAATAATAATTCTTAAGATGCACGCGGTTAAATCAAATTCAGACGATCCTCACAAAATTGCCAAAGGTCTCAAAGCAACAAAAGACTGTCGAACACGAGCAATCGATTGCTCAGATACTTACTCACTTAAGAGCATAAAAACATTTACTTTTTATTTTGCCTTTACATGATAGATTAAACCCTTGACCAGCTGATATGAATTTCATAGATTTTTGAAATTAATTTGCTCCATTAGTCATGATAGCTACCAGGTTGCACCATACAATGTGTATTTTCGCCTGTCTTATAACTTGTTGGAATTTCATCGCTGAATTTCGAATAAATTTTAGAGAGCAAATGCAACAACTTGAAAAGTGTTCAACATAGATCCATGTCTAGCCTCTGAGACAACTAGGCTCACGCTTCAACTTTAGAGGATTAGACGAAAAAAAACACACAAAGTGCTACTCCTGTGTAGAGACTAAAAAACACAGCGGCGTTGTCGGCGCAAATTTTTAAAACCCGCACCTCAGGGCTGCACGCGTGCTACGGACTATTATCACAGTAATTTCCTTCCACTATAGCAAACATATTCAGCGTGCTATTTGAAGTAAAACTAATATTTCTAATTTCCTATTGAGCCTGTAAATAGATTTTCGGCTTCGACTGTTTTCCTTTAAACTTCGTTCCGTCACGTCTTTTGCTGAAGACCTTTGCTTTGCGGTAAGTCAGGGAATGCCGTCATAACCCTGCCGCGCGGCTGTGTTGCTAAACACAGATGAAATGTTGCTATTCTTAAATCAAGTTCCTATGTTCCTAATAGAGTTAATGGAACGGTTCCTTCCGATGTGATTCAATGAATTGCTAACAGTTCCTATTTTGATACAATTTGGCTGGTTAGTGCATTCGTCGAATTGACAAATATGGCCTGACTAATTAATAGACTCGCATCTGCGCCATAGGGCATATTTAACAATTTTTCATTGTTTCACTGAATCGGGGAATTAACAGTCAAGGATATTACAGAACACGGTTCAAGAGATTCTATCCACTCACGTCACTATATTTCGCTTACAGACTAAGGCGTAGTATACATCAGACGAGGTCGGTCGGTCGGTTTATAGCGATTATTTCTTTGACGTGAAGACCCGACTGTGTTCCCGAACTGGTTTTTCAAATTGGAACCTTTAGATAATGCACGAAAGACCATGATCTATGTAGAATCGATTTACAGAAACTACAGAAATAGAAACACATGCGGTTACAGATTTTATAATTCAAAGCGATGAAATCAGTACGTACTACGAATGTGTGATAATTCTTAACATGTCCCTGTGGATTACTGAGTGGAAAACTACAAAGAGAAGTGAATTTATTAGCGTGCTACACACACAGGGGTTAGTTTTCCTTGTACCTAAAGCGCAATAAAATGGCCGACTAGCTATTTATGAAGTTGAAACGTTAGGTGTCAAATCAGTTATTAAGTGCAAGACTCATGCCATTAAACCGGCCAGTGCAGTCTGTAGAAGCATGAACCTCAATTTAGTTAATAAATAAAGTTTTCCAAGTAAAGGTTTCTCTCTATGGAAAAAATATATGATTACGGACAACACTGATAAATTCAGTGATGGAATTCATCTGAAGTAGTACAGTGGCATCGTAACTCTTGTTTATATGTTTGCACATTATGTAACGATCCCCTTTATTTACTGTACTTATCGGGACAATTTAAAGTCAGTTTGGTAAATACTTAACTCGTGGCCATGGGCATGGGGCTCACCTTGCCTTTTGATATTCGAGACGAGAAACCACCGGGCAGAAACCTTTGATCACTTTTAAAATTTTGAATTTAGGAGTTAAGTTGAACTGATACCGGTACGTAAATTGTACACCCAATAACTCACAATTCCATTGTTATTTTACATGATAATGAAACTGCCGTCTTTAATGACAAAACAAAACCTTTTTCGAAAACACCTTATCATGCAGTGATTTGGTATGTGTAAACTGCTACTTCTTTTGTTCTTGTTGTCGTTTGAAATGCTCTTGGCAACTACCGAACCACCCTTCCTTGAAGGCATTTTGAGTTATAGGCACTCGACAAACTATTTTTTGACAACAAAATTCCAGAGATAAGCTCCAAGTTAGTTAGAATGCGAAACCTTTTGCGGTCTGATCTGTCAGATGAACGAAAGGTCAAGAATGTTTGAACATCTGCATTTTACATATTGTAAACTCTACAAAAACACCCCTAAAAGGAAAGTATTGTACCATAACAAACATAAAATAGCATTACTGTTATTATTATTTTGCCAGCCTTCTTATCAGCTGATAACATATGTATTTTCTACACGGAAACAGTTTTTCAGGTTGTTTCGCACAAACAGCGTAAACACTATACAATTAAAACATTGTGAGAGCTTGTAATGTTCAGTAAGTGTCGAAACAGAGAGGGTCATTAACTAACTTTTAAGTTATATGTACCGTGTGCTTCCAGAATAGGAACCAGCAGACCCGTTATCGATTAATTCTATATTAGGAGTTTCTTTCCAAAATGGTTTTATTAAAATTTTAATGGTCCTAAAATAGATTTTGTACATGTTTTTATAAGGCGTGCAAACAAACTGAAAGAAAATTAGAATTCCACACCAAGAGACCGGCCTGACGATAAAAAGTGACCGATTTATTCGTTTTCCCCGCACAGATGAAACTGAAACTATGGAAGTTGATTATCAATGATAACACAAAAAGGAGCGGCTTTCAGCATCCACTTATTTAGTTTAACTCCTCTACTCACAGCCTCCCAGAGACTTGTAACGACACAAATGAAAGTTGATACTGGCAGTACTTTGATGTACTTCTCATGAGAATTTTTGTTCGACCCTTGTTCAAAATGGAAAGCTAATGAATAGTGTTTCTTAGAATAGTCCGTAAAGTAAATAATACAAATTCAATTTGACTTCTTTTCAGTTTTGAGTTG